>Ga0207100_1025_pt2 | contig 29370 bp, 20 predicted proteins | sample Alteio_BWMinHeat_82_FD_153520 | JGI IMG/M metagenome (GOLD analysis project Ga0207100, IMG submission 153520) | Enriched cells from forest soil in Barre Woods Harvard Forest LTER site, Petersham, Massachusetts, United States -... | ecosystem: Environmental > Terrestrial > Soil > Temperate forest >...
AGAGCGTCTGCTGTCCAGTGCGCCACGATAAGCGGCGGTAGCCGGCGGGTACGAATGAAAATTAGGGAGAGTAGCGCGACGACTGGCAAAGAAGTGATCGCTCGCCAGAGCATGAAACGCAAATCGACTCGCAACGGCATGGCGCAGTGTTGGACCGACCAAAAGAGCACCACCATCACGAATGCAATCGACGTTCGTCCGGTGAGTATCTCCAGGTGCGGTAGCACGTAACCCAAATAAGTAACTTCTTCTGTGATCGCCCATATCACAGGCCAAATCAGGAAACTATAGAGCGCACCAACTAGAGGCAACGGGCCGATGGGTATTGGCCCCGAAGCGGACCCGTAAATCAACGCCGTTCCAAGAAACCCTCCGAGCATCGCAAACGGCAGAATCCCGGCCGCATAGGCGAGTCCGATGAGAAAGTCGCGCCCCAACCGTGCTGGCCGTATACCAACGAGATCCGACACCCGGCTTCGCTCTCGTCGCATGCAATAAATTAGCGCCAGCAGGCATCCAATATCGATCAGCGTCCCGTATACCGTCCACCATGGCGCGGCGCTCAACCACGGCATCGCCTCTCCTCGCAGAAAAAACACCCAGGCCACAATTGCCTGAACAGCAATGGCAAAGCCAAGTCGGGCCCCAAGCATCAGTAATGGACCAGACCATGAGGGTCGACGATTGTTCAAAGAACGTTGCACGCCCGCATTGGTATTCGACACACTTGGAGCAATCATCATTTTTCGCGACCTCGAAAACCAGGTACGGCCAGCGAATCGGATTAGCGGAGCGTCAACGTCATGATGACCGCGCCCAGATCCATCGGCCAGTGCGCCACGATCATCGGAGGTAGACGGCGAATCCGCAGGTAGATCAACGTCAGGAGCGTTACTCCGGGAAGAAATGCCACGAATCGAAACACCAAATATTTCACATCAGGAACTAGGGGAAGAGCACAGTGCTGCAGCGTCCAGCAGAAAACCACGATGAGTACCGCGACCCAGGAATGCCCTGATAGCGCCTCAATGCGTGGAAGCACATAAGCTTGGTAGGTGGTCTCCTCGGTTGCGGCTGAGATCAACCACCACAGCGCGAAGCTATACACCACTCCCCAAAGAGGTAAGGTCCGAACTCCCAGCAGATAGAGATTTCTCTGCGGGTCCCATGATCCGTAAATGAGCAGGCTACTGACGAAGCTGCCTCCCATGAAGACAGGAAAAGTCAAAAAGAACAATCCGATTCCGGCAAAAATATCGCGTCCCCAGCGAAGGCGCACTTTCCCGACAAGATCCCGTACGCCGATTAGCTCTCGCCTGGCAAATCGAGCTATCAACCCCAGACAACCGATGTCGACTAGCGTCCCGTAGACCGACCACCACGCTCCCGCGCTCCTCCACGCTGACGGGCGGTGCAGCAACGCAAATACGGTGGCGAGCGTCGCCTGCGATAACACAAAAAGAACGGGCCGAGCCATTACCAATAACAGAGGCCCAGCCCATGCGATTTCTCCCAGTGCCAACCGCTTCTTGATCTCGATTTGTGAATTCGCGGCCGCTCTGCAACCATCCGGAAGAATCGCCGGGGCTATGGGAAGGATTGCCATTGGGAAATCTTCAGTCTCAAGAAATTCAGCCGTATTACGATTCAGTTTCGACTACGAAAACAGGGGATGGAAGAGCAAGCCATCATACTATCAATCGAATGTTTTACGGCCTCGATACCTCATGGTCCGGACAGAGTTCGGGAAAGCATAGGTGACGCACTGGGCGAATCGTCGGCTAATCGGAAGTGATCTGAGGCTGGCTTACGGCGATTAGTAATGATAGGTCGGCACAGCTGAACGAATCTGCCAGGGCTCGCCGAGTCGGGCGTTGCACACTTACTCATCTGACCCAAAGACACGGAAGTGCCTAGGAAATCCTTTTCTTCAGGAGATCTGCCCGCATCCGGCCGGCAGGGCTAAGAAAGAAATTGAGTTCGAAACCGCGACGATCGACGATTTTACCCTGGGCCCTGAGCCATTCCTGCGACGAGCCCCATCAACATACGGACGTTTTCTTCCAGCGCCAACAACCGATGAGCTCCCTGCTTACCGGCCCCGTTCAAGCGTGTCGAGCCACGGTGCGACGAGAAAGGGGGAGCAGACGCGCCGAGTGAGGTATGAATCTCGCGGGCTGAGGTCCGGCGAATAATCCTGACCACATTGCGCGCATTGATTCCGCCGCCCGGCATGATTGCTATACGGCCCTCTGCCGCTTTTACGAGTTGCGCCAAGCCTACGAGATGTTTCGGGGCGGACAGTCGCCCGCCGGCGGTTAGGATACGCTGCGCGCCCGTCTGGATCACGGATTCGAGCGCTTCTTCCAGATCGCCGGATACATCAAACGCGCGGTGGAAGGTTACGGGAAGGGGATGCGCCAGGTCGACCAGCCTTTTCGTTCGCTCGACATCCACTTTGCCATTGGCATCCAGGAGCCCGAGAACGACTCCATTCATGCCGAGCTCCTTGGCCGTCCGAATGTCATCCTTCATGATTTCAAACTCAGGAGCGGAGTACACAAAATTGCCAGATCGTGGCCGAACGATGACGTGAATGGGCAAACGAAGATGTTTGCGGGCGACTTTCATCAGGCCGGCGCTGGGAGTAATCCCGCCCGCGGGGAGGTCGCTGCAAAGCTCGATGCGATGAGCTCCGCCGCGCTCCGCCGCCACGGCGCTGGCAACTGACTCCACGCAGATTTCAAGGACAAAGTGATTCTGCATTCAGAAAGTCCGAGGAAAAGAAATGCTCGGGAACACCTGGTTCAGGGGGTGGCTGGCCCGCAGGCGTTAGTGTTCCCCGCATCAGCCTTCGATGCTCAGTATCCAGACCATGCATCACTCTAGAAACTGTAGTGTAAGCTGAGCTGTATTTGGCGCGAGTTAGAGCGAATCGCCCCACTACCCTGGTTGCTGATATTGCCGAAGTTGCCGTCCGTTATCCCGTTGTCGGGATTTCCGTAGCTGGCGATATTGAAAACGTTGAAGAAGTCCGCCCGGACGCCGAGCACATGCTGCTCGTGCCAGACATGGAAGTCCTTGAACAAGGAAGCGTCGACTTGACGATAGCCAGGACCGCGTTCGGTGTTGTTATGCGAGGTGCCAAAGCTATTGGAAGCCGCAACACCGTACGCACAGATTCCATTGTCTGCCCCAGTTGGATTTGAAGCACTGGGCACGCAGGGCTGGGCCGACGGATCGGTTCCCCACCAGTTTCCGATACTACGATTCTTGATGATCATCGGGCGATATTGGTTTGGGCGACTCAAGCCCGCTATGTTGTCTGTGTTGCTGTTGTTCGGACCGAAGAGGGTGACGGGAAATCCGGAATAGAGAAAAGCGGAGGCTGAGAGTTTCCATCCTCCAAACACAGCGTCGAGGAACCCGTTGGCAGTGCGGCCATAGGCCTGCCCGCGACCGAAGGGAAGATGGTAGACGCCGACAAAATTCATGCTGTGGCGAATATCCATCCCAGAAGGACCCCAGTCGGCATTGAGATCGTAGCCATTCTGCACGGTTGATCCGTTCATGGTGGTATTGGCCACCGGATAGTTGCCGGATGAATCGGTCAGGGATTTTGCCCAGGTGTAGTTGAGCGTATATTCCAGACCGTGAGTGGGCCGTTGGCGCAAAGTCACCTGGCCGGAGTTGTAATTCATCCTGGCTTCGGACTCGGTGATCAACACGAAATTCCCCTGTCCCACCAGCGAAAAATAAGGCGTTTGATCCGCAGGCGGAATCGGCGTATTGGGGGGAAGGCTCGCGATGTCTGCTGCCTGGGCCGTTGTGAGTTGATTACCGTTGCGGTAGTCCGCCAGGTGATGTCCGTATTGGCCGTGATATCCAATGCTCAGCGATAGATCGTTGGTGATTGCATGCTCAACCGTGAGGCTGAATTGATGGATATAGGCAGGCTGAGTATCCTGCGGCCAGACCGAATACAGGGAGTTGTTGATGCCGAGCGGTTGACTGAAAGCATCTGCGACCGTGAAGGGCGTGCCTCCGGAAGTCCCTGCCGGGACAGTGGCATTGCTGTTGATGGCAAGCGAAAAGGGAGGACTGGAGGTCAGGCGCTGATTGAACGAATAGCCCTCAAAGAAGCTGGTCGCGCCGTAACCACCGCGAATTACTACTTTAGGCATCACCTGGAACGCGAAGCCTAACCGAGGCATGAACTGTTTGTAATTGGCGTTGTAGCAGGCGCGTGTGGGGCAAACAATTGAGCCCGCGACTGCTCCGGCGGGGACGTGGCCTGCGTATTCCACGGTGGCGTTAGGAAGAACATTGGCAGTCTTGTCGTTCTGCTCATACCAGGGTTGATCGAGTTCGTAGCGCAGTCCGAGGTTGAGTGTCAGCCTGGTCGTCACCTTGAAATCGTCCTGAAAGTAGCCAGCGACGCGCCACTGGCGGTTGCCCACGTTACCGAGAGGGGACGCGAGTTGAGTGTTGGTAATCCGGCCCAGAACAAAATCCGCGGGACCGTAGCCTTGGCCACCCGCCAGGCCCGTAAATTGGCCGGAGTAAGTAAACTGTCCGAGGAATCCGACGTTGCCGGCGTTGAGATAGTTCTGCTGGTAGCGGGTTGCCTGTCCACCGATGGAGAAGAAGTGGCGTCCGTGCTGCCAAGTGAGATTGTCGTAGTAATTGAAGGTATTGTCGGTAAAGACCTGGGGGTTGGCGTTGGTGCCGATGTAGCTGGCGTTGTTGCTTATGCTCTGCCCGGTGAAGCCCACATAGGTCTGAGTCGCAAATGGAATGCCGACTTTAGAATCGCCGCCCAAGCCGAAGAGGCCGGATGGATCGCTGGGAACGCCGTTGTTCCAACGTACTCGCGTGAAGCCGAGGCGAACTTCATTAATGATGGCAGGCGAGAAGGTGTGGACCCAGGAAGCACCGGCAAGCTTCGAGGGATAGGTATTCCGGGCAGGGAAAGATACTGGAACAATCGCGGTGGTGAAATCGAGGCCCGTGCCCTGAGAGTAGAAGCCATTAATTACGTTTGCGTTTCCCGGAGTCCAATCGACCTTGAAGTCCTCCTGATTGTTCTGGACAAAGCTGGACTGCGGGCCCTGAAAGTTGTTCTGCAATAGCCCATCCTGCGCTGCGGCATTGGGTGCCGGGTAGATTTCGGGATGCGCTGCAAGGAACTGTGCCACCGGATTCACCACCGGTACCTGGTTGTTTGTGTACGGGGCAAAGTTGTTCTGCGTGTCGAAAAGCTGAGTGCCCTTGACTGCCAGGAGGGCTTGAAAATTTCCCCGCAACATATCCGGCGTGAGCAGGCTGGTTGAGGCCAGACCGCCCTGGTGTTTGCGCACGCCTTCGTAGTCGGCGAAAAAGAAAAGTTTATTCTGCAGGATAGGTCCACCCACGGTTCCGCCAAAGATCTGCTGCGTATAGGAGTTCTTGGGGGTGATCGGGACTGTGTGGTTGTTGTTCCAGGAGTTGGCGTCGAGATCCTGGTATCGCAACAGGTCGTAAAGGGAGCCGTGGAAGTGATTGGTCCCGGACTTCAGGATGGTGACGATAGCGCCGCCATTGGCGTTTCCGTATGTGGCGTTGGCGTTGGCCGAAACGACGCGCACCTCGGCAATGGCATCGGGCGCCGGATTATAGCCGATCAGGTTGTTCTGCGGCTCGTTGTTTTCGGCGCCTTCTATCGAGTAGTTGTTCTCCTGAGCACGATTACCGTTGACCGATACCTGGCCGTTGTTGAAGGTATTGCGTTCGATGGCATTGTTTCCAGTCATTCCGGTCGGGTCGGTATCGATTGCGCCGGGTTGGAAAAGCGTGAGAGATGAGAAGTTGCGGCCGTTCAAAGGAATATTTTCGATCTCATTGGAGGAGATCGTGTTTCCGAGCGTGGAATCGGTCGTATCCAGGATGGGGTGCGCGTCCTCCTCGACCACGATGGTGCTAGAGGTACCGATTTGCAGAGCGACGTCGATCTTCACCGTCCGGTTGATCTCCAGTGTAAAGGGTGCCACTTGATCGGTCGTAAACCCGGCCGCCTCGATAGTCAGGCTATAAGTGCCGATGGGTAGGAATCGAATGGTATACACGCCAGACCCATTGGTTTGCGCCATGGTTTTCACAGAGGTCGCGGCGTTTTGCGCGGTGACGCTGGCACCGACCACGACGGCGCCGCTGGGGTCCTTCACTTGGCCAGTGATGGAGCCGGTGACCGTTTGCCCCAGCGCGGAGGACAAGCACAATAAGGCCGTCAGCCAAAACCCAACCAAATAGCCGAACGCATTTTTTCTCATGAGTATCTCCTCGGCCAACGGCAGCCTAGGTCATCTGCATGAGACTAGTCAACCATTATTTGATTGATTGGCATCGAAACGATCACAATTGTAGTACATTATTGTGTAACTCGATCATCGATATGTGGATACGACAAGGTTCCTATCTTCATCACTCTTCGGAACTTAGGACATATGAATCACGGACATAAGCGGGTTAGGAGATATTGCGGGTCGCTGATCGGGGGCGTGGCTCGCGTTGTTGTTTTCTTGTATTCTCCCTTTTCAAGTAACAGGGCCCTATGGCTTCACGACGCGAGCATCGCGCTGATCGCATTCTCAAACTGCTGCTGCAAAAGGGCAGCGTAACCGTTGACGAATTGATCCATTCCCTGGGTGCGTCTGCTCCAAGCATCCGGCGGGACCTGGCTCGACTGGAAAGCAAGGGCCTAGCAAGACGGACCCACGGCGGCGCCACCCTGGTGCAGGAACTTCTTTACGAACCCTTCCGCTTTGACACTGCGTTTCAGAGCCGTGAGCAACGTTCCGTGAAAGAGAAGCGACACATTGGCATCGCCGCTGCCGAGCTCATTCACGAAAACGAGACAATTGGTTTTACGGCGGGTACCACTACCACGTGGGTAGCCCGCAGCCTACGTCACCGCAGCAATATTTCTGTGGTCACAAACGCGGTCAATATCGGCATGGAACTTTGCAACATGCCGGGCCTGAAGGTGCATTTGACTGGAGGCTATGTGCACTGGCCCTGGTCGTTTTCGCTGATCGGGCCGGCAGCGACAAATTTTCTGGGTGATCTCTTCATGGACAAACTGTTTCTCAGTGTTTCGGGTATTGATGCGGAGCGTGGGGCGACTATCAACGAATCGGATGAAGCGCTTACCTTCCGCGCAATGGTGCGTCAGGCCAAGAAAGTGATCGTGGTGGCTGATTCGAGCAAGCTTGGGATTGTGACCCCGTCCCTCATTTGTCCCATCGAGGACGTGCACGTGCTGGTCACGGACACGGGTGCAACGGATGAGGCGGTGGCTGGTTTTACGAGTCGCCAGATTGAAGTGCTGAGGGCTTGAGAGCAGGCACAAAATTGTTCTAGCGAGCAATGGTCTGGACGCTTTACGGCGTGCCTGGATCGTTCCCGATCTTGAATACCTGAAATTCGCGGATGTGCGCTTCCGCCGAGGAAGCCAGGATATTGAGGCGCACCCGCGACGCGGTCACTGGCGCGAAGTGATCGATCCGCTTGTGACCGATTGCGCCACCTTCTACTATCGTGTTCCAGCCCTTGCCGTTCCACACCTCGATACGGAAGTTCGTGACATGCTGTCCATCGTTCAACCACTCCATGGTCAGGGAGTGATCGAAAGTCAGCGGTCGGGCGAAATCGGCTTCGAGGACGGCATGGTGCGAACCACTCGGGGCTGACCAGAAGGTCATTGGATCGCCATCGAGTGCAGCCTCGGCGGTGTCGTTGGTGCGAATGTGCTCTCTTGCGATCAGATTTTCTCCGTACCTTCGGTGAATGGCCGCACCGAATTCCACGAGGCGCCTGGCATCCGTTTCGGGCAGCAGACCTCGCCGGTCAGGAGCGAGGCCGAGCATCAACTGGCCACCGCGTCCGATGGTGTGTTCGTAGATGGAGACCAATTCTGGAACTGTCTTTAGACTGGCTTCGTCATTCGGGTGCCAGAACCAATGGGCTTTTCGCAGTGGCGTATCCGACTCTACCGGACGCCAACGCAAGAATCCGTGCCGGTCAATCACGTTCCAGTTTTCGTATGGAATGTTTCCATCCTCGTTTCCCACCCAGCGTACATCCCCGTATTCAAACAATCCGGTATCGGCAAAGACGAGCGTGTTGGGCTGGTAGGTGCGGAGTTCTTCGATGATGCGCGGGAAATTGTAGACGTGGCCGGCGCTGCCAGCTCCATCCAGCCAAAACTCAACCAGATCGCCGTAGTTCTGGGCCAGTTCGTCTAAATCGGCCGCGTAGTATTTGTCATACTCCGCGGAATTTTCGTAGCGAGGATCATGGCGGTCCCAGGGGGAAAGGTACACGCCGAATTTCAAACCGGCTTTTCGCGCTGCGTCAGACACTCGCCGCACGACATCACCCTGGCCGTTTTCCCATGCGCTGCTCTTGATGCTGTAGTCGGTTTGTGTCGCCGGCCACAAACAAAAACCGTCATGGTGCTTCGCCACCAAAACGACGTACTTGGCTCCGGCCGCTTGAATGGCGCGCATCCACTGCTCGGGATCGAACTGCGTGGGATTGAATACTTGTGGGCTGGCTGTGCCGTCGCCCCATTCGCGATCCATAAATGTATTCGGGCCAAAGTGAATGATTACGCCAAATTCGAGGTCTTGCCATGCCACCTGCTGCGGTGAGGGTCTAATGTCGGTAAAATTCTGCGCCTGCGCGGCTGAAGTTACCACCAGACAACAAACAAGAAGGACAACTGCCGTTCTGGTAAAGGTTGCGGCGCAAAACATGAAACCTCCACACTTCGCTTTCCTCTAGAGCCCTCGCGTATTTATGAAACGCGTTCTGGAGATGTCGGCGAAGAGTATAGCGCCTTAAGTCGTTACGCAACTTCCGCTAGGTGATCGAAATGTGTTAATAAAGCTCATGGAGATGATCGTGACGTTTCTTGAGCAGCCATTTTGTCTTTGATTGTATGAGACCATCGAAGCAGGATTAACTGGCGCGACTGATCCTTGGATTACGCGCAATGATTACGCGCAATCGATTGTCTGTCTTTTAAACAGTGAACAGCCGAAAGGAGTTTCTTCCTTTGACGCATGTCCGACTGGTTATTTGTTTTGTCTTTTTCGTTGCCTCCTGCTTGTTCTTCATCTGTTCTGGTGCGTGGGGGCAAGAAAACCGTGCAGCCCAGCCCAAGCTGGACCGACTAGAGCAGTTGACCAAGCTTCCTGCCGGCGAATGGAGAGTGCATGAGGGCGACGTTCTGGGTGCGGAGGACGAGAATTTCGACGACTCGAGTTGGCATTCAGTCAGTCCTGAGTTTCACTGGACTTCTGGGTCCGCGTGGTTTCGCCGCACCATCGAAGTGCCCACCTCGTTGAACGGTTACGACCTTACGGGTGCAACTATTTATTTCGAATTCCAGGTTTGGGGTTCCGACTACCCGTTGACGATTTACGCAAATGGCTCTCGTGTTGCCATGGGCGAAGATCTTGAACCGATCCTTCTCTTCCGCAGCGCACAGCCGAAACAGAAGATCACGATTGCAGTCAAAGCGCCGTCACCGCCCGGATCCGAGAGCACCTTCCACCAGGCGGACCTCATGGTGAGAGCTGCTGGCACGCGTCCTGACCCGAGCCTAATTCGGGCTGAGATTCTGGCCGATCAAGCGATGTTGCGGACCATCGCGGAGGACCAAGCGGCAAACCTTCGCCGAATCGACTCCGCCATTGCCGCCATCAACACCGATGTTCTCGACCGTGGGGATCAAGCGGCCTTCGATGCATCGCTGCGCAACGCGCAGGCAGAGCTCGAGCCGCTGAGATCGGCGCTGGGCAAATACATCATCCATGCCACCGGAAACGCACATATCGACATGGCTTGGCTCTGGCCCTGGACCGAAACCGTGGAAGTGGTGCGCAATACCTACGGCACTTCACTGCAGCTGATGGATGAGTATCCGGAATATACGTTTACTCAATCCACCGCGCAGGCCTCGGAGTGGCTGGAAGAGAAGTATCCGCAATTGTTTGAACGGATCAAGAAACGGGTCCAAGAAGGACGATGGGAGTTGGTCGGCGGCATGTGGGTCGAGCCCGACCTGAATATGCCGGACGGCGAGTCGCTGGTTCGGCAATTGCTGGTGGGCAAAGGTTACTTCAAGGAAAAATTCGGCAAGGACATCCGCATCGGATGGAACCCCGATTCTTTTGGATACAACTGGCAGTTGCCGCAGATTTACAAGAAATCGGGCGTCGATTTCTTTGTGACCCAGAAGATGGAATGGAACGACACCAATAAGCCAACCAAAAAGTTGTTCTGGTGGCAATCGCCGGACGGAAGCCGCGTGCTCACATATTTTCCCCATGATTACGTTAATCAGATCGACCCCGTCCGCATGGCCGACGACTTTGCCGATGCCCGGAAAAAAGTCCCTGGCCTGGACGAGATGATGCATCTGTACGGGATCGGCGATCACGGCGGTGGTCCCACGCGCTGGATGTTGGACGATGCGCGCAAGTGGGAGAGTCCGTCGCTCGTCTATCCGCACTTCGCCCTGGGCACGGCGCAGCAGTTCTTTGACGATATGGAGAAGAAGGCGCCGTCGCTGAATCTGCCTACGTGGAACAGCGAGCTGTACTTTGAGTTTCATCGCGGCGTTTTCACCAGCCAGGCCGAGACCAAGAAGCGCAATCGGCAGAGCGAACAACTCCTGTTGAATGCGGAAAAGTTTTCCTCCCTGGCCTTTCTTGCCGGCGACGCATATCCCAGCGCCGCTCTGCTGCACGACTGGAAAAAGGTTTTGTTCAACCAATTCCATGACATTGCTGCTGGATCTGGCATCGCAGTGGTCTACAAGGATGCAGCGCGCGATTACGAGGAAGTCCGCAATTCCGGGAACGACATGCTGCACCGCGCTCTCGGTACACTCGCGACGTATGCGGACACTAGCGGTTCGGGAGCGGCGCTGATCGTTTTCAACCCGCTGGGTTGGGAGCGAAACGATGTCGTCGAGACCGACGTGCAGATGCCTGGCCCCGCCAGAGTGAAGTTTGTCCGAGTCAGCGATGCGACTGGACATGTGGTACCCGTCGAGATACTCGCGAATAAACCCCAAACAAATGTCTTCACTATCCGTTTTCTCGCGACGAATGTTCCTTCCCTCGGGTACGAAGTGTTTCACGTTGGTACGGCCACGGTGGCGCCATTGAATCCGAGGCTGATCGCGAACGCAGGGCAACTGGAGAATGAGTTTCTCCGCGTGAAGATTGACTCGCATTCCGGTTGCATTACGAGCCTTGTCGACAAGATCAGCAAGCGGGAAGCGATTGCTCCCGGTGGATGCGGCAACCTGTTGCAGGCCTTCCATGATCTGCCAAAAGAATACGACGCATGGAACATTGACGCCGATTTCGAGAATCAAAAGTGGGATCTCACTAAGGCGGAAGAAGTCCGGCTGACAAAACACGGCCCCCTCGAAGCCGTGGTTCGCGTGGCCCACAAGTTCCAAAGTTCGACATTTGTACAGGACATTGTCGTTACAGCAGGTGTGCCATACGTGAGCGTTCGCACCAAAGCCGACTGGCATGAGAAGCACATTCTGATAAAGGCCGCGTTCCCGCTGAATGTGCACAATGATGTAGCCACTTATGAAATTCCTTACGGCTCGATCGAGCGCCCGACCACCCGGCGCAATGCGATCGAAAAAGCGCAGTTCGAGGTGCCTGCACTGCGCTGGGCAGACCTATCCGACAGCAAGCAGGGGTTCAGCCTGCTGAACGATTGCAAGTATGGCTATGATGGCAAGGACAACGTGTTGCGGATTTCCTTGTTACGTTCGCCCGCATCGCCCGATCCTAACGCGGATGAGGGCAAGCATGAGTTCACCTATGCTCTCTATCCCCACGCCGGCGATTGGAAACAGGCACAGACGGTGCGTCGTGGTTACGAACTCAATTACAAACTGATCGCGGTGCAAGTGGAGAACCATTCCGGTGTGCTGGGCACGGAGCATTCTTACCTGAAAATCGAGCCGGCCAACGTCATCCTCACCGCATGGAAAAAGGCGGAGGGGGAAGAGTCTCTTATCCTGCGTTTTTATGAATGGGCGGGCACAGCAAGTGACGTGAAACTACAGCTCACGACAGGCGTGAACTCCGCGACAGAAACTAACCTGATGGAGCAGCCATCGGGAAACCTTTCGGTAGAGAATGACATGGTTCGCATTCAGGTCAAGCCTTACGAAATCAAGACCGTCAAGCTGCATTTTGCACAGGCTGGCAACGCGAAAGCAAATACGGACTGATTGCAAGCAGTCCTCGGAACTCGGTTGCGCGGGCAGGATTTGCGCCGTCGTTTAGAGGTTATGAGCCTCTCGTATTGTCCTACGCTACTACCGCGGCCCGAATTCCAAAGCTCCTCAAGGAACACGCCCTGCGCTTCGAGTTTCTCTTCTCTCATTGCCTTGGCATAGACCTCTAGCGTCGTCTTCAAGTTCCGATGCCGGAGAATCTCTTGCACCGTCTTGATATCGACTTTCATCCTCACCAGAACCGAAGCCAGTGTTCTGCGAAAATGTGGAAGCCAAACGTGCTTGTGGATCGTAAAGAATGCTTTTTCATGGAACGAAGGTCTCTAGAGACCGAAACTTCAGCGGCCTACTTCGGCTTCGCGTCGGGATCCAGTTCAGGTTTGCGCATCCCTGCCATCTCCAGTGCCTGCAACACGAATGAGTTCCACGCAAAGACGCGATGGTACCCGAAGAATGGATGAGCCGCATCGGTGGCGAGATACTCCTGGCTGGTGGGAAAATCCGGAGAGATATTGGTTTCGGCCCAGAGGCGGTTCGCAATCGCATTGTCGGCTTTGCTCCAACCGTGAAGCTTACCAGCGACATATCCGCTTATCTCAATTCGCATCCAGCTCCCGCCGTTGTAGTAAATGCCGTCCATGTTGTGGTTTGCGTAGGTGGCTCCATGCTCGTTACTAATCATGGGATGCCATGTGTCCGTGAAATAGCTCCAACCCTGGTCTTGGTTCGTCAGACCGATAAAGATCGGGCGCACCGTGCCGCCGACTTCGGGGTAGGGAGCATCCGGGCGCGGCATTAACACTGGAATGCGATCGAGATGGTTGACCAGCATCTCATCCGTTAGCATTTTTCGCTTGAACAACCAGAGGGAGAGAAACTCCGGAAAGATTTCTCCGAAGCCGATGGCATCCGCGATGTGGCGAGCGGGGCGTACCCTCTTTAGCCTGGGATCGTAGTACGAACGATACGCTTCTTCAGCTTTGTGAATATAGTCTTCGGAGATCTTATCGCTCACACCTGAGATCTCCAGCGCTTTGATCACGCGCAGCGTCACTGCCAGCATCCCCTGATTCTCACAGATGTCCGAAGTGCCTTCGGGATAGCGGATCACGTCGAGCTGCCCCATGACGAACTGCGCCCAACAAGTGCCATCGTGATTTCGGTCATAGGTTCTAAGGCAATAGTCAGCGGCGTTTCGAACTTTGTCCAACGGAAGCTTCGTGCCAAAACGATCGCGGTTCTGAAGAGCCCACATCAACCACAAGGGAGTTGAGTCGTTCGCCTTGCGCTCTAGATTGGCCATGTTGGGTTCCACCAAGGTATTGATGGCTCCGCTTTCTCCCTGATTTGCTGCCCAGACATCGAACACTCCCTCGTTCAACTCACGGTTGTGTATGCCAGCCAACGCGAAGAAACTGTCGCGGAGATACATCTCGCCGGCCGCGGAATACCAGATGCTTGGTGCCAGCATCGGCGTTCGGCCCCGCGGCTCGGCAGCCCAGAAGAGCATCATCAGATCTGCGTACAGGATCTTCTCCGTCTCCCCTCCGCGGAAGCCCAGGGCATCAGCCAACCTAACCTGGCTGGCCAAACGATATCCACGAAGCGTGTCCGGAACCTGGTCATCCACAAAAATGAAGGATGTCTTCTCGTCCGGGCGGTCCATTTCGAGGCGATGATAAGGCTGATGGTGGGTCGAGAGGCGGCGAACTTCGAAAACTCGGAATTCGACCTGAAGGGGACTACCCAGCGCTTTGAGTTCGTCACCTTGTTCGGATTGCGGCGTGGAGATAAAGATGGCGCCTCCGCTCCCTTGTCTTGAGTAAAAAAAAGCAGTAGTTCGGAACTCGGACCATCCGGTTGGCGATTCAGGAATCCGGTCGTCATACAACGTAACGTTTTCAAGCTTGTGCAGATCTCTGTCCACATCCAAAAGCTGCATGGCAAAGGCTTGCGCCGACCGGTACTGAAGGCGCAGCGAATAGACTTCGCCATCTTTCGCAGGAAATGGAATTAGCACCGCAGCGTCGGTACTCTTTAGAGACAAAATGGTTAATCCATTCCGCTCTTCCAGGTCTACTTCGCCCTGCTTCTGCCAGAGGGGAACTGCGGGCAAAGAAATCACCTCACTGGCGTTCTGGTTCTCGGATTGCACGAGCGCTTCGCCGAAGGTCTGCTGTACAGTTGGTTTCCCGGCGCGGGGGACATAGTTCAGATTGACATCAGGAATTCGCAGCAGAGCGGGTTTCAGTGGCTTCCCATCGCGGCGAATGATTCGACTCCAGTGATTACGATAGCCGGAGTCGGTAAGCAAGCCCACCGTGACTCCAGCTTTCGTGCGGAAGCCAGCAACTGGATAGTACTCACGCAAAGCTCCACCCTGGCAGTCCTCCTGATTGAAGCTCCAGAACTTCGCCGGTGGCTCCAGTGGTTCCAGAGAATTAGTCACCTGCCAGAACAACGTGTACATATCGACCTGATGAAAGCGTATTCGCTTTCGCACTATCTGAGGGGTGATGACCTCATACTGCACCCGCGCAACTACCGTGGCATTTAGATTGGGTAGTTTGCACTCGCCGTCCAAAGTTATATGGGCCTCGTCGCCCGTCCACGCACGGGCCCTCCAGTTTTCCGTGCGGTCCTCAAGACTTCGTTCTTCATTCTGAAAAATGGCGGAAAACTCTCCTCCGCCATTGTGCTGCGCGATTGGTGTAGCGCCACAAAAAACAGTCACACCGTAGCCATCCGAACTGTTGCCTGTGATTCGGAGCGTCAGCTTTCGGGCGCCGACGTCCATTTCCGGAGTGCCAGTTTTTCCTGACGTCGCGCCCCAAGGGACCATTCCAGCAAGACCGGTGGCGAGCGATGTGCCGATGAATCGGCGACGTGACACTTTTGAACTTGCCAATACTCTTTCCTTTGTCATTTTCAATGGTGCAGGAGGAGGATTTCCGAGTCTCAGCGATCGGGTGCGGTCGCTACTCCTACGTGCTTATCCGCGCCACCGTAGTAAAAAAGCCAGCGCTTGGCGTCGTGGACCAGTCCCTCTACGAACACAACATTTGGGACCTGTCCGACTCTCTCCCACTCCGGTCCTGGCATAAACACCGGTTCCTGAGCACGCGCCAGAACCTTGGTTGGATCTTTCTTGTCGAACAAAGCCCACCCCGTGGAGTACACAAGTTTGTCGTCGGCACCGTTGTAGATTAAGAGAATGCCTTGCGAAATCATAACTGGCGGAGGTCCCGGTTCCACAACTTGGGAATCGAATGCTCCCGGGCGGCTCGACAAAATAGGGTGTTCAAGCGCATCTGTCCAATGGATTAGGTCTTTGGAAGAGGCGACTCCCATCTGACTGGACTGACCATGCGCATCGGCCAGATAGTACATCCAATATTTACCGCCGATTTTCTCGGTGACAATCGCACCTGACTTGGTCCATCCCACATTCCATTTGCCTTTGTAAGCCGGCATGATGACACCCTGCCGGTTCCAGTGCACCAGGTCGGTAGAGGTCGCCAGACAAAGCTGTGCGTCTTTGCCGGTTGGACCCGCTCCATCCACGTTGTTGTATCCCGTATAAGTCAAGTAAAAAGTATGTCCGATCTTTACCAGCCGGGGATCTTCGACACCACCCCCTTTTTCATACGGGGCCTCCGGACTCATGACCGGCTCCGCCCTTCGGACAAAGTGCATGCCATCATCGCCCGAACCGTAACCTAGCGACGAAGCGCCTTTGCCGTCTTGTGCCCGGTAAAGCATCACGAACTTCCCATCCTTCTTGATGACAGCGGGATTGAATGTACCCGCCGATTCGAAGCCGTCGCCCTGCGGAGCCACAATAGGTTCAGGAGAAAGCCGTCCCCACTCTCCAAAAGGCGGGGTAAATTGGGCGTCCGCAGTCGTCGCGATAGCCACGACGGCCAGGAATGAGACCACACAGGCCTTGGTAACGCGGCTCATGAAATTCAGCGATTTGGTCATGTTGGAAATTAGTCTCCTTACAGGCGAGCTGGACAATGTAATTACAAAAGTCTTTTTTTCGAAAACTGCACGTCAGAACTCTGCGGCTATTTGTACTATGGCCCGTGCTGGAACTTGCAAGCTTTGGCCAACGATATTCCCGTTCTCGCTGAGGCGGACTTTCCTGCCTTCAGCTGGCGGAATCGTAATGGTCGCGGAGCGCACATCTGCTGTCGGGTTGTATACGACGAAATTAAGATGGTGCGCTGGAAAAGATTTCGCCTCGAACGTGTCAAGCAGGTCAAGGTTCACCAGCATCAACTCCCGATCGCTGAGCCGGCCGAGCGCCTCAAACATCAGGTACATCCAGATCGCCTCGCCGGAGCCATAAATTTCCTTGCCGACATTCCCGGTTTGACCTCCAAGTTCGAGGGTGCCCAGGTTTTCATAAGGGACGAAGGCCATGGGAATGCCTTGGCGATTTCCGGAACACTCTTGAAAGAAACTAAAATTGTTGCGCCGTTGCTGATCCATAAAGCGCAGCAGAGCTTCAAACACCAGCCCGCGTTTCATGATCCCGGTCCAGGGCAGAATCGCCTCAACATTTTCCTTGAACGCCGGGTACAAGATTGAGGCCGCCGCCTGAACCATGCCGCGTACATCATGAGACTTCTGACTGGGATCGGAGCACCAATAGAACATCCGCAATTCTTCGTAGAGCAGGTAGGTCGCTTCATCACGTAACCCCAGCTCCGCCGCTGCCAGCGCGCCGTACGCGAGTTCCTGGGGCTCATGAAAAAGCCGGCTTGAAGGCACGGTGCCTAGGACTTCGATGGCCCGCCGCGCTTCGTCCCGATAGTGCTCGTCTCCCGTCAAGCGACGGGCGAGCAGCGCCGCCCACGCGTACAGGCCACCCACCGCGTAATTTGTTCCGGCACCTTCGGCACGAAGGTTCGAGACCTGGTAGTAGATCGGGAAAAGATAGTCGTATTGGTGCGCCATCTTCTGGGCGGTCTGGAAAGCGTCCAGAAAGTGGTTCGTGACATCCCATATTTGCTGGCGAAAATTTTGTACCACGTTGTTGCCCAAACTTTTAGTCTTTTCTTCGACTCGTCGGCTTCGGCCGAACTGTATTTAGGCACGCGCGGGCCGCCAATGGCGTCGGCTGGGAATATCACGTCGGCCCAGGGATTTACCGCAGATGTTGCTGCACCACAGCATAGGGGAAGATTGCCAACGCGCTAATGTGTCGGAGGGTTGTTTCGCGTTGCGTTGTCGTAAATCCCTGCAAGAATGCCTTGTCTTGGCGTGCCTGATATTGCTGAAGGGTCAACCTGCCGATGTGCGCCTGTATGCTAGTGGGCGCTCCGTGGCGGTCGGGTCATCAGGTCGATATAGATTTTGTAGAACTTCTCTGCGTCGATATCGAATTGGACATTGGCCAAGCGCAGGTACGGAGGAACCTGAGCCGTGGAATCCCAGAAGATGGTCTTTCCGTAGCTTGCTCCGCGATCCAGATCGATGTCCATGTAGAGCTGCTTTTGGCCGGTGATGATCGACGGGTCAATCAGGGCCGCACCGGCGATTTCGTCCCACATATATCCTGGTAGAGAATACTTTTCCAGATATTGCGTGACCGGGATGTTTGCCCTGGAGATGACAGCTTTCATCTCCGCGGTAAAGCGCGTCTTGACCGAAATATCAATGGGAGTAATGGTCACTTTTTTCCAGGGGGCGCGCAACACAATGCGTGTGGCTTCCGGATCGAACCACCAGTTGAATTCGCGGCGGGCATCAATGGCGCCGGGATCGATTGCACCCTTGTCGGCGTACAATCCGCCGCCCATCATGACGAATTCCTTGGCTAGCGTGGCGACTTCGGGGTCGAGCTTCAGCGCCAAGGCAAAATTGGTCAACGGTCCGCCCGCCCATAGAACCACTTCACCCGGATACTTGTGCACCATCTTCACAATGAACTCGGCCGCCGTGCCGGGAGCGGCTTGAGTGTGGGGCGCGCCCTCCTTCATGGGCGGAACAACGTCGGGAGCGTGGTAGGGCTCGTCATAGATGGTGGAGCGGTTAGCCGCGAAGCGCTCCGTCCAGCATCCCTTGTATTCCAGCTTGCCGTACAGGGCTTCCCAGCGCTCGGTTTCTTCCTTGGAATTGAGCAAGGGAAATTCAGCACCCTGGATTACCGGAACGTCTGTGCGCTCCGCAATCTCCGTGACACGAAGCGCATGTTGGGTCTCTTCCTTCACCCACTGGTCGCCGCTCACGGTGGTGATGCCGAGGACGTCGAATTTCTCCGATTGCAGGAAAACCAGGATGGCCTGTTGGTCGCTGGTGCCGGGGCCACGAGCGTCCTGGTCGACGATGATCTTGATTTTCTGAGCCGCAGCGGTGGTCCCCAGGAGAGCGACCAGTAGACACACTATTTTCCGTACGCACCGATCCATTGTTCCCCTCCGACAGATCCTAGTGGCAGAGTGGCTAAGCATAACAGGACTAGTCGCTGGAAGGCTTGAACACTCATAGTGGTGCACGCAGATGTCACCACGAGAACGTCGATGCGGGCGTCTCACTCGTGCGGCGGCCTCGTCGATTGCTGTCGGGAAGTGGTAGTGGTGCCGATTTCAAACTGCACCACTACCCGGGCAGTACGATTGTTGCGAGCTTATTTTCTTTGTGCCTGGGCAATTAAGGCGAGCGCTACTTTCTTGATGCCGGCCACTTCGTCCGCCGTGGCGGTGTCCACGTAGGCGCTTACTAACTTTTCGCAGCGGTCGCGCACCTGATCGTAGGCTGTGGGGTCTTGGCCACGAACTGCCAGCAATTCTTTAAGCCAGTGCTTGCCGTAACCGGCGTGCATGGTTTCGTCGGCCCAGTCGAAGTCCATGTCGTGCTCACTCACGGCGTCACCGTAAGCGCGGAAAAGCTGGGCGCGAGCCGGCTTGTGACGGATATTCTTGGTTTCGAAGAAATAGAGCATCCCCAGGCGATAGATAGGCTCCTCGCCGGAAGCGCTTTCATAAATATAGGTTCCCAGCGGAATGTCTGCGGGATTAAGGCCCCACGCCATCAGGCGTTCGTAGCCCATCCGACAGTGTCGCGATTCATCGTAGGTCCAGCGGGCAGCATTGTGTATCCATTCCCAGGGCAGAAGGTCAGCGAAAGCGCTCAACATAACGCCCCCGTTTTCTATTGCCCAGACTTCGTTCAAATGACTGATAGCCGAGCGAAGTTGCAGTTGCATGCCTTCGCCGTAGGGATAAGCGGGATCGACTACGTCCGGCCAGTAAAAGCGGCAAGGCCAGAAGCGCGAATCCCGCGCGGGTTTATCGGGAATGACGTAAGTCGTTCCGCCTGGCAAAGGCCCCAGGCTGGCAGATAGTGAGGACGGCCCGATTCCCACTCCACCTACATCAGAAAGCCGCTTTGCGACTGCCTGGGTCCACGCGAGCGCGTTATCGCGCAACTCGGGATTTTCAGCCAGCGCGGACTCGCTCCATTGCTCGAAGGCAGCGATCTGTTCTGCCTTTTCAGAGAGGGCGAGCGACAGAAAGCGGTGCGTGGGCCCGTCGGCGATGGAATCAGATGCTTCCAGATACGCCTGGAAGGAATCGCGCAGAGCCGGCAACAAAACCGTCCCAATACTCAACAGGAAAGCTGGAACCGATGGAGAATTTCTAACTGCACCGAAAAGCTCGATCAGCGCACGGTTCGCTCCTTCCTCCTCCAGCAGGCGACTGGGGAAACGAAGCTCGAACACGCGATTCCGCAGGGCGTAAGCAGTCTCCGCGCTCTGCCAGATGAAACGGGCTAGTCCCGTCTTGATATCAAGAGGGGCGACAGCCGGAATCCACGCCGCCTGGCTGACCAGAAGCGAACGCTCACAAAAGAAAAAGCGTTTGAGGATCTGCGCGGTATCGAAGCGCATCCAGCGCGCCCTGGGCTGCGATGTCAGCAGAAATGGGGAGTTCGACGACATGGGCAGCCCTATTTTCGCAGAGTTGCCGACTGATTAGCGAGAATTGCTGAACGCCACGGTAAGCACCGCCACGATCAGGACCAGCAGACCCTGATTCAGCAGTCGACGGCTATGGGCAGGCGCGCCCTGCCACTCGCCTCGCCATAATCCCCAGAGATTGCCTACGACGATGGATAGAGAGATGAACAGAGGCCAGCCTGCAATTGCGCCCCAGCGTCCCAGTTTTGCGGCCCCGGCACCGTAGAGATAAAAACTTCCAATCCACATCAGCGCCATCCCCGCACTAAGGCCCAGATTGCGTGGCGTCTCGCGGTTACAGTATTGGCCCAGGGTGTGATTGCTGATGATCAAATACAGACAATATGCCAGGTTAGCAACGCACCCCAGGGTAAACAGAAGAGCCCATACCGCATTTCCTGAAGAAGCCGGGGACACTCCCAGCGACGCGGCAGCCTGGATCACGTTTCCCCCGAATGCCATACCCACGTTGGGCAGGCAAGAGAGTATGCCCGCGAAGATTGCGATGGCCAGGCCGATTTTGAAAGTGTTTGACCGTGCTGCGGCGGACTTGCCTTCAGAAGGGGTGCGGCGGGATCCCGCAATGGAGCACAACGCGATACCAAAGATGACCAGCGCCATTCCGGTGAGCAGAAACAGGCCTTTGCTCGTGAAAAGACTCTGCGGGAAGAACAGCAGGAGCGGAATCAGCGCGCCCAGGCTGGCGATGAGTCCCATGATGATTGGATATCCCAGGGCCATGCCGAGCCGTTCCATCCCCAGGCCGAACAGGACTGCACCCACTCCCCAGCCCAGCCCAAAAAGCGCCAGGACAACGAGGTCTTTCACAGGAGACGCGGAATACACGGCGAAAATATTTGGCATCAGCAGAAGCGTGATGATCCAGTTGAAGACGAACATGCCCAGCAGTGAGAACGCGGCCCAGGTGTGCTCCCACGACCATTGCCGAACAAGTGTCATGGGAAGGACGAATGTCCCTTGCAGCAGGGCTGCCAGCAGTACCAGAAGAAAGCCGATCAGCAGGGGCATAAGGGAATCTCGACGCTGCAGACTCTATTCAGACCACGCACTGCTACAGATCAACACTTGACCGGGCATTCAAACTTTGCCGGAAGGGTCGGCCAGAAACCAATTCGGAGGATGCAGGTCTTGCTTGCGATAGAACTGGAGAACGTCATCTCGGTTGGGCAGGGAAGGGATGACGCCCTCCTGGGTGACCGCCAGGCCGCCGGTGACCGCGGCAAACGGCACGGCCTCCTCGAGACTCGCGCCGCAAGCCAGCGCGATCGCCAACCCGGCGTTGAAGGCGTCTCCGGCGCCCGTTGTATCCACCGCCGACATGGATACCGCAGGAACGCGTATGGAGGATTTGTCGGTTACGATCAATGCTCCGTTTTCTCCCAAGGTCATGACGACCTGTTTGACTCCGCTGCGAATCAACCTGCGCGCGACTGCCTCGGGCTCGACGTCCGTCCCCGGACTAAGGCCAGCCAGCACCTGGGCCTCACTCTGATTGGGGGTAAGAACATCGACTAACTGCAAAATCGACGGAGGCAACGGCCGGACCGGAGCTGGATTCAGAATCGTGATTGCACCTCGTTCGCGCCCGCGCCCCAGCGCGGCTTCAGCGGCGGCTACCGGAATCTCAAGCTGGGTGAGTACCACAGCGGGAGAATTGAAAGCAGCTTCGCACTGGGCGACGTCGGCGGCGGTCAAGAGTTCATTCGCTCCCGGATCGATGGTGATGCAGTTATGTCCGCTCGCCGTCTCGACAATAATGAAGCCCACCCCAGTCGGTGCGTCCGCGGTGCGCTTTACATGAGTGGTCTCAATGCCTTCGTCGCGATAGAGGCCGAGCGCCATTTCTCCGAAAGGGTCTGTTCCAATTCTGGCGACGAAGCTGACGTGTGCTCCCAGCCGGGCGCATCCCACTGCCTGATTTGAACCTTTCCCGCCATAGTCGACGCGATAGCCCGTTCCCAAGAGTGTTTCGCCGATACTCGGCATACGCACGACTTTCATGGTCAGGCCGATGGCGTAGCTGCCCACGACTGTAATTCGAGGAACGGTCAAGAGAACATCTCCCCGGACAGGAGTCCGGATACGCGAGATCGGTAAGCCTACCACACGCGGAGCTGGATCTTCTGTGGCTCGCGAGGGGTTCCTGTTCCAAGTTGCAACCCAATAAATCCGAAACGGCGTTGCCGTAAATTTGACAGGTTGCTGAGAACGCGGCGGACCTCTAGCCCTCCTCGCCTCGCCCTGCCTTAGCGAGTATTGGCAGGCTTGCACCTCCTCTGCTCCGTTTCTGCCTGAGCAGGTGACGACTTTATGTTTTTTGAGTTCAGAAAAATTGATGTTTATTCACGAAGTTTTTATCGGGGAAGCGGGTTGTTGTGCGTTACTAAATCGCTTTATCAATGCTGAAATAGCAACACGACCGCGTTTGGAAGGGTTAAGAGAGGTTTCACGCGAGAAATTATCAAGACACAGTGCGCCATTTTCACTAGTCCGCCGCCGACTCGTACCATTTGGCTTGACAGCGCAGAGGATCGCGTGGTGTACTCACGTACGCTTTAGTAAATCGATTTACCAATTAACGTTGGCAATTAGCGGCGTTCTGATCGGCACGATATTGGTCGGAACCTGGAGCTACTTCATCCAATACAATTGCGACGTGAATCATCCCAGAGACTTTTGTGTCATGACACTAGATGATTTCCTGCAATCACTCACGGCATCCGAGCCGCCCTTGGAACTTTCCCCGGCGCTGGCTGGCCTATGGTGGGAAGCCAAGGGCGACTGGACGCATGCCCAAATTCTGGACAAAATGCGGCGTTCTGCAAAGAACGCGGTCACGAGGCAGCAAGTGGAAACACATTTGGTGATCAGAAAATCGACAGCGGCCCCGAAGGCACAATCTCTGCGTGCTTAGGGAATGTCTTGCGGCGACAGTTCTCAAGTAAGCGAACAGTTGTAGCCATAAGACGCCTCATTCAATCAACCATTGCCTGGATGGCTGAGCTGGTGTATCAGGCTAACGCGTGGAGAATCTTCAAATGGCGGATTCCGTAGCAGATCTCAAAAAGACTTATGACGCAGTTGTCATAGGATCTGGCGCGGCAGGTGGTATGGCAGCGCATGTTCTGACGACGCACGGCATGAAAGTCCTAATGCTCGAGGCCGGGAAAAAACTTCCCATTGACCAGGAACTACGGTCGATGCAATGGCCGTATGATCATCCCCGCCGAGGAAAACTTCCGCCTGACCACCATGCTCTGACCTACGACGAATACACCATCCGGAATCCCCCCTACGGTCCCGGATTCGAGAAATACAAGCATCTTCACAGTTACGTCGGCAACAGCGATTACGTGAAAAACATCGTTGTAGACGAGCGGGAGAATCCCTATACCGGCACCAACTATGCGTGGGTTCGCGCGCGTTGCCTGGGTGGCAAGACGAATATCTGGGGGAGGCTTGCGCTCAGGTTCTCCGACTACGATTTCAAGGCCAAGAGCCGCGACGGATATGGAGAAGACTGGCCCATCACTTACCGCGACGTTGCCCCCTACTACGACAAGGTGGATTTGTATCTAGGCATCACCGGAGTGAAGGAAAACCTTCCTTACCTTCCCGACAGCATATTTCAACGTCCCACCAAACTGAACTGCGCCGAAGTGACGCTCAAGCAGAGTTTGCAGAAAATGGATCGCGTGGTCACGCAATACCGAGCTGGGGTCACGAGCGACGGATTGAAGCACAACCAATATCGTAGCCGTTGCTTCGGTCGCGGCGCCTGCGATCGGCACGGCGGTTGTGACATTCACGCCGCGTTTGATTCACCGACGGGCTTGATTTACCCCGCAGTGGACACGGGCAACTTGACCGTGCGCACGAATGCCGTGGCTCGCGAGATTACGGTGGATCCCGATACAGGCCGAGCCAGTGGCGTGCAGTTTATAGACTCCCAAACGATGCAGGATTATACGGTCCGGGCCAAAGTCGTGGTGGTGGCGGCTTCTACTTTGGAATCCGCGCGCCTTCTTCTGCTTTCAAAATCGAGGCTCTATCCCAATGGGATTGGGAACTCCAGCGGGCACGTAGGGCACAATTTCTGCGAACACGTGATGGGCGCGGGCATAGTGGGGCAAGCCAAAAGTCTGATCGGTAAGTCATCTACGCTCGACGACGGCCGCCCGGGAGGGTTTTACCTGGCGCGATTCCAAAACCTTAAGGAAAAGCATCCCAAGTTTATCCGCGGCTACGGCTTTGAAGGAGATGCCGGCCAGGGTATGTTTCCACATATCGCGGACTCGAAGGGGTTCGGGGTTGAGTTCAAGGAAGAGGTTCGCAACAACCGAGGATCGTACATCAGTATGGGCGCATTCGGCGAAGTGCTGGCGCGATATGAAAACTTTGTCGACCTCGATCCGGTAGTGAAAGACAAGTGGGGCATTCCGTCTCTCCGTTTTCATTACAAGTTCGGCGACAATGAACGGCGCATGGTCGAGGACATGAGGGAGACGGCGCAAGAAATGTTCGAGGCTTCGGGTTTCAAGATCGTCGAACAGGATAACCGCCTCTACACCGAAGGCCGGTCAATCCACGAAGTTGGGACGGCCCGCATGGGTAGTGATGCGAAAACCTCGGTCTTGAATGAATTTGAACAGTCGCATGATGTGAAGAACCTGTTCGTAGTGGATGGCAGCGCGTTTGTAAATGCCAGCTGCCAAAATCCTACATGGACGATCATGGCGCTGTGCTGGCGCTCCTGCGACTATCTGGCAGATCAGTTCGCCAAAGGCAATCTGTAAGGAGGATCAATGTCGACCGGCCGCCGAATCGACCTTAAGCAAGATCGCCGTCAATGGCTGAAGAACTCAGCGACAATTCTCGGGGCATCGCTCTTGCCCATGCCGATGGTTTCCGAAATAGCCGAAGCGGAGCCTGCGGCAGAAACGCCGAAAGAGAAATCGGGGAACACCAGGTCGTCTACCCGTTTCCTTACTCCGGCCCAATACGTTTTGGTCGATGAATTGACGGAGACAATCATCCCATCCGACAGCCACTCGGGCGGGGCAAAGGCGGCGAGAGTTGCTGAATACATCGAGCAGGTGCTCCAGGAGAGCGTTGAGGAGGAGCGCAGGGCTGAGTTTCAAGAGGGACTGCGACTGGTCGATCTCATGAGCCGGCACTACAGCGGAAAGTCGTTTGTTGAGTCTGACTCGGAGCAGAGAATCGCGATTCTGACCGTCCTTTCCGAAAATGAGGCCATGACCGAACTTCCCGAGGTCCGTTTTTTTCGAGAGCTGAGAGCTTTGACAATCCAAGGCTATTACACCTCCAAGATCGGCATTCACGATGACTTGGACTACAAAGGAAATCGCATGATCGTCGAGTATGTTGGCTGCGACGATCCTCCTCCACCTCCGACGAAATCAAGTTAATGGCCAACCTTCAGGAAAGAATCCTATGAAATCAGGGGCTGTCTGCCCGATCATGCTCGTCGTGTGTCTGTTGAATATCCCATCGTGGGCGGCGGTTGGATCACAAGCGGAAGACGACGGATGGGTTTCGCTGTTCAATGGCAAGAATTTCGACGGCTGGTACACCTATCTCGATGCTAGCGGCAAGAACAAGGATCCCAAGGGCGTATTCAAAGTCGAAAACGGCATGATTCATATTGAAGACTTTCCCAAGGCTGACGGCAGCGCAGACAACGGTTATCTTGCGACCAATCAGGCGTTCTCCAATGTTCGCATCCACGTCGAGTACAAGTGGGGACCTAAACGATTTTCGGAAAAGAAGAGGAATAGCGGGTTGCTTTATCTCGCAGTCGGCGCTGACACAATCTATCCGACATCGATTGAGTGTCAGATTGAAGAAACTGACGTCGGAGATATGTGGCTGGTCAACGGAGCCGCAGCCACCGCCTTTTTCATCGCTCCGACGGTACCGATATTTGACGACGACATGGGTACGGGCACATTGGTAGGCAGCAATCTCGGCCAGTCGAACCGGGTGCTGAAGTCAGGAGACTTTGAAAACCGCGATGACTGGAACACGGTGGAAGTAATTATTGATGGAGACCGGTCCACGCAACTGGTGAACGGCCGCATCGTGAACCAAGCGAATGACATTCGGCAGCCCGACCCGAACAATCCGGCTCACATGATTCCACTGAAAAGCGGAAAGATTCTGCTGGAGGCGGAGGACGGTAACGAAATCTGGTTCCGGAACGTCAAAGTCAAGTCGTTGAAAGCCTCTGAGAGATGATAGGCGCCGGCTCGGGCGCGAATGCTGCATTTTTCTTGTGAACAGGATGGATACCGATCGGCGCCCCGCGCCAATCGCAGGGGGATGTCAGAATGGCAAGAGACGGCAGAGTAAAAGTCGGAATCATCGGATCGCAGTTTCAAGCTGGTATTCACGCGGCATCATTACAGATCATGCCAGACGAGGCCGAGGCGGTCGCCCTAGCTTCTCCAACTCCCGGCAACGCGGCGGCGTTTGCCAAACGATTCGGCATCCCGCGCGTGTTCACCGATTACCGCGAGATGTTGAAAGAAAAAGACATCGAGATGGTCACCATCGCCGCGCCGAACAGCCTTCATTGCCAAATGACAAAGGATATCGCCGCCTCGGGCAAACATATCGTGTGCGAAAAGCCTCTGGCCATGACCATTGCTGAAGGCGAAGAAATGATTGTGGCAGCCAAGAGCCACGGCGTTCTGCTGATGTACGGAGAGGAGCTTCTCTTTACACCGAAATACCTGAAAGCGAAAGAAATGGCCGACGCCGGCGCCTTCGGAAAAATCTACCTGATAAAACAAAGCGAAAAACATTTCGGACCGCACAGCGAATGGTTCTGGGATGTAGATCGCTCAGGGGGCGGCGCGTTCATGGATTTGGGCTGCCACGGTATCGCCTTCTGCTGGTGGTTTCTCGACCGGCCGGCGATGAAATCCATCTACTGTCAGATGGGCACATACGTCCACTCCAAAAATACCCGTGCCGAGGACGACTCGCTGTGCATCATCGAGTTTGCGGACGGCGCTGTAGCGCTAATCGAGAATAGCTGGGCGCACCGGGGAGGGATGGACGACCGCATTGAAATCCACGGTGAAGATGGCGTCACCTATGCCAACTTGCACATGGGCAACGCGCTGACCACCTATAGCGAAAATGGCTACGGCTACGCCGTAGAGAAGGCCCCGACCACCAAAGGATGGAGCTATCCCGTGTTTGAGGAGCTATGGAACTATGGCACGCCGCAGGAGTTGAATCACTTCGCGCGTTGCGTCCGTGGAAAAGAAACCCCGAAAATCACGGGGGAAGATGGACTGGCCATCATGCATGCGCTTTACGCCGGATATGCCTCTGCCGGCGAAGGCCGCAAAATAGCGCTCCCGTTCGCCGCGCCCTCGGTGAAGAAGCCCATCGATCTCTGGCTCAATGCCCGAGCCGGCGAGCCGCACAAAAGCAAATAAGTCGTTCGATTCTCCGACTGAGGGACTCCGTAAATGCCCATCGCAGACAGAATTCGTCTCAGCTGCATGATGTTCCTCAACTACGTGATTTGGGGATCATGGTATGTGACCCTCGGCGCCTATCTGACGATTCACTTGAAGTTCACCGGCATCGAAGCCGGCCTGGTGTTTGGCACCAGTTCGATCGCCTGCATGGTATCTCCCTTTTTTGTAGGTCTGATCGCGGACCGTTTCTTTGCTTCGGAACGGGTTCTCGCCGTTTTACACTTGGTGGGCGCGGTATTTCTGTTTCTCGTTGCCAGGGCCACCAGTTTCGCGTCGGTCTATGGCCTGATGCTGGTGTACTGCCTGTGCTATTTCCCGACCATCGCCCTTACCAATTCGCTTACTCTGCAACACCTCAAGAAACCGGCTCGCGATTTTCCCTTGATTCGCGTTTTCGGCACGCTGGGATGGATCGCAATTGGGGTGACTCTCGGACGTCTTGGTATCGAGACGTCTCCCGCATTTTTTCTGCTGGCTGCGGGAGCCTCCGTGGCGATGAGTCTTTTTAGCCTCACTCTGCCCCATACCCCGCCTCCCAGCAAAGGCCAGTCGGTCACGATTCGCCAGGTTCTGGGGCTTGATGCTCTCGTGATGTTCAAACGACGGTCCTTCACGGTTTTCGCGGTGGCATCGATTCTGGCCTGCATTCCGCTGACGTTTTATTTCTCGTTTACCAATGCGTATCTGAACGACCTTTACGTCCCCAATGCCGCTGGCAAAATGGCGCTGGGGCAGGCGTCTGAAGTCATCATGATGCTCCTGATGCCCTTCATTTTGGGGCGTGTGAGCGTCAAAAGCATTCTGATCATGGGACTGGCGGCCTGGTCGGTGCGTTATCTCCTGCTTAGCTACGGCAATCCTGATAGCCGCATGTGGATGTTTTACGTAGCGATTCTGCTTCACGGCATCTGCTACGACTTCTTTTTCATGACCGGTCAGCTTTATACCGACCAGGAAGCGCCTCCCCATCTACGAAGCGCAGCGCAGGGGCTGATCACCTTCCTGACCTACGGGTTGGGAATGTTGATGGGTTCTCTGATCGCGGGCCGTGCGGTCGATTACTTTACTCATATCGTCGGAACCACCCTAGTGAGAAACTGGCCGGCTTTCTGGCTCATTTCCGCGTTGACCGCATTCCTTATTTTGCTGCTGATCGCCGTATTCTTCCGCGGCGGGGGCAAGATTCAATCGGCGGAACCTGCGTTAGAGCCCTCGGAAGCTGCAAACGCCGGCTGAGTTCTCGCTTTCAGAGTTGTTGGAGCAAGTCCTACCCCACGGTCTGGTCGATTCCGATAGTGGAACACCCGCTCGGACGATCAGGACAGATGTTCGATAGTCGTGTCGATCAACGCCACCGTCGGCTTATAGGGATCGCCGGGAGCATCGTACTCGATCGAGCAATATCCCTTATATGAATGGCGCTTTAGGATTCCAAAGGTTCGAGCGAGATCCACGTGCCTGGCTTTGCCTTGTTCGTCGACCGAACCGTCCTTCACATGACAAATGCCGTAAGCGTGGGCAAACATTTCGTCGATCGCTTTATA
>Ga0207100_1055_pt1 | contig 29298 bp, 26 predicted proteins | sample Alteio_BWMinHeat_82_FD_153520 | JGI IMG/M metagenome (GOLD analysis project Ga0207100, IMG submission 153520) | Enriched cells from forest soil in Barre Woods Harvard Forest LTER site, Petersham, Massachusetts, United States -... | ecosystem: Environmental > Terrestrial > Soil > Temperate forest >...
CTCCGGCGATTGGTTTGGTGATGTCAGAGTTGTTGCTGGACCAGCACGGCAAGACCGTGGATATCAGTTCGTTTTGTCCGGGCCGCTTTGCGGCGAGCAAACCGATCAAGGCAGAGTTCGAGTACAAGGACGACTAATCGTAGCGCCGCCGTCCCGGCGCTACACTAAGGAGCACACATGGCAAAGAAAAAAGGCATTCTCGAGCGCCTCAAGGACCAGGAGATGATGGTCTCTATCTTGGATTGGACTATGGAACGCTTTCAGGATGCGCTGCTCACGGAGGAACTGGATCCGGGTCTGTTCCGCCGTCAGGGCGATCCACAGGAGAAGAAGGAAGCACGCATTATCCAATTTCTCGATGTGCTGAAGAGGGCAATCGGAGCATGAACAACAGGCATATGTCGGTAGCGGAAATTCTGGCCAGCTACAACGACAAGGCTGCCTTACCGGATTCCTCGACCATCCCCGCGCCCTGGTATGTGGACCCGCGAATTGCCGACCTTGAGGCCCAGACTGCTTTCAGCAAGACCTGGCAAATGGTGGGAAGGGTTGAGCAGGTGGAGAAGCCCGGCCAGTTTGTCACGGCCAGCATTGCCGGCGAACCCATCGTCGTGGTGCGCGGCAATGACGGCGTTCTGCGGGGCTTCTATAACGTGTGCCGTCACCATGCCGCGGCCGTCGTCACCGAGCCTTGTGGACAGGCTTCCATTCTTCATTGTCCTTACCACGGCTGGAACTACGGGCTTGACGGTTCTCTAAAGGGAATGCCGGAATTTGACGGCGTGAAGAATTTTGAACGGCAGCAGAACGGCCTGGTGCCAGTGAAGGCGGAAACCTGGGAGAAATTTGTATTTGTGAGCCTGGATCCACAGGCGGCTCCGCTCAACGATTTTCTCGGCGGCCTGGCGAAACGCGTTGCTCCCTTGGGTGTCAGCAAACTGCACTATTTCGACAGCCGCACCTACGACATCCACTGCAACTGGAAAGTGTTTGTGGATAACTATCTCGACGGCGGATACCACGTTCCGCATCTTCACAAAGGCCTGAGCTCGGTGCTGGACTACAAGGAGTACACCATCGAGAACGAGGACCGTTACTGTCTGCAGTCAAGTCCGATGGTGGCGGGGAAGGAAGACGCAGCCACCGCTTCTACGCGCCAGGGCGACCGTGCCTGGTACTTCTGGCAATATCCCAACCTGATGATCAATTGCTATGAAGGCTACATGGACACGAACCTGGTACTGCCGCTCGATGTCGATCACTGCCGCGTGATCTTTGATTTCTACTTCGGCGATATCAGCCAGGCTCGCCGCGAGTACAACGAGCAGAGCGTGGCCGTCGGCGCGCGAGTGCAGGACGAGGACCTGGGCATCTGCGAGGCGGTGCAGCGGGGTCTGAAGTCGCGTGCGTATGGCGCGGGAAGGTTGTCGGTGCGCCGGGAGGCTGGTGAGCACTTGTTTCACCGGTTGCTGGCAGCCGATTTGAAGAGAGGTCCCGAAACGACGGCGGCGGCTGCCGATTAAGTTGAAATCTCTAATCTACAGTCGCAAATCCGCATTTCTGTCGCAACACAATCAAAGGCTGAGGTGACGAATTGAAGAAGACTCTCGCAATAGTGCTGGGGTTGTGGCTGTCGTTTGGTGCAGGTGCGGCTGCGCAGGTGACGGCAATCAAGGCTGGTCGCCTGGTTGATCCGCAGAGCGCTACTGTGCTCAACGACCAGATCATTCTCATCCGTGACAAAAAGATTGAAGAGGTCGGCAAGGGCCTGGCCATTCCAGCCGATGCGAAAGTCATTGATCTTTCGCAAATGACCGTCTTACCCGGCCTGATCGATTGCCACACCCACCTCGCCGATGGCCCCACTGACGATGGCGACCCCTTCTCGCAACTGAAGAAGACCGCAGCGCAGGTTGCGTTTGAGTCCGTCCCAAACGCGCGGACATTTTTGCGAGAAGGCTTCACCACCGTTCGTGACGTGGGAGTCTACCGGGCGTTGAATGATGTCGCTATGCGTGACGCGATTGCTCATGGTTTTATCGAGGGCCCGCGCATGTATGTGGCTGGCGCCTACGTGACCATCACCGGCGGCGCCGGCGCCATGACCGGACTCGCGCCGGACATCACGATGCCCTGGGACTTGCGCTACGGACAGGCAGACGGTCCGTGGGAAGTCCGGCAGAAGATTCGCCAGTTGGTGCACGACGGTGCGGACCATATCAAGGTACTCTCCAGCGGAGCCGTCCTGACCCATGGCAGCAATCCGAAGTCGCAAGAATTTACCCCCGAAGAGTTGCAGGCTGCGGTCGATGAGGCTAATCATTTTGGACTGCGCGTGGCCGCGCATGCCCACTCTCCCGAGGGCATCAAGAATGCGATCCGTGCGGGTGTGGCTTCGATTGAGCACGCGACCATGATCGACGACGAGGGCATCGCATTGGCCAAGCAGCGCGGCACCTATCTGGACATGGATATCTACGATGAAGAGTGCATCCAGGAAGCCGGCAGGCTCGGAAAAATTCCCAAAGACTTTCTTCAGCACGACGCGGAATTGGGAGAGCTTCATCGGCGAAACTTCCGCAAGGCGGTGAACGCGGGAGTGAAATTGTCGTTTGGCACAGACGCTGGGGTATGTCCCTACGACCGCAGCGTCAGGCAATTTGCATTCATGGTGAAGTATGGGATGACGCCCATGCAGGCGATCCAGTCAGCAACGACTTCGGCCGCGGATTTGCTGGGCCATTCCGATATCCTGGGCGATATCAAGCCGGGCAAGTTTGCCGATGTCATTGCCGTGTCCGGCGATCCACTGCAGGACATCAGTGTGCTGGAGCATGTCCAGTTCGTAATGAAAGATGGGAAAGTCTACAAACAGTAAATCCTGGCTGTGTGGGGCGGACACTCTTGTCCGCCGCTTTTGACTTTCCCAGCGCCGCAAGAACTATCCATGCCTCGTGCCCAACAAAAATCCACTTCAAAGGCGGCGGACAAGAGTGTCCGCCCCACACTCATTGGGAGAGCTTAACGTTTCATTGGTGGTCGCGCGGAATCGTTTCTTGCCACGTCTTTTGCTTCACCATCTGGCTGTCCTTCAGCAACTCTCGCGTGTACTTGTAGTAGAAATTCTTCTGGTCCGTGGTCACGAATAAATGTCCGCGCCATCTGAGTTCGCGGCCCTTTAAGACGAAGACGCTTTCCGCTTCGCCGCGGACTGCACTGCTTTCTGGATGAGCGTCGTCGACCTCGTAGACCAGGCTCTCGTAGTCCGTTTCCTTGCCCCACGGATAGTTGGTTTCTGCTTTGCCCTTCCAGTGTACGGTCGCTTTCTGATTGGCTTCGTCGCGCTCGAGCGTCCACTCCCCGGGCCAGGGATAGCCGACGCTCGTGATGTCTTTACGTTCCTCGGAAGGTTGCGGCGCTTGGAACGCGGGGGCCGCGGCGCCTTGCACGTGCACGACCGGCAACGTCAGGCGCGAGCCATTGCTTCCGAGTTCAAGCGACGTGGTCATCGCATATGGCGTGGGCACGACCATCGGCCACAAAGCGTTTGAAATCGCCAGTCGAATGCGATGGCCCGTGGGGAAGACCCACGAGGTCAGGTGCATCGTGATGTTGAGAGCGTAGAACTTTCCGGGCTCGAGGGCCCGCAATTCCGTCATGGACTCGCGTTGCGCACCGTTGATTCCCGCGCCGGTGATTTGGGTGACCGTCCCGTCGGGGGCCACATCGGAGAGGCGCGCAAACCAATCCGCCAAAGGCGCTGTCGCCGAGGCTCGCAGCAAAGCGCGCGGCCTTCCCAGGATGGCCAGCTGCGTCTTGAGCGGCGCTGAATCGTAGACCAGGCTGAACGCGTCCACCGGACGGGGATCGCTCAGCAACTCGCCCCACCAGAATCCGGACTCCACGCCGACTGACGGAACATACTTGAGTTGATGAACCTCGTCCTCGGGCGCGGCCTTGTCCAGAGTATGGTTCGGCTGAGGAAAGAAAACCGTTTCGGGAACATCGCGCGGCGGCCATCCATCTTCGCGCCGCCATTCGCCGGGAACATTGATCAGACTCGGATCTGGAGGATGCCAGTGCTGCATATAAATGACCAGCTTCGGATCCCGCAGCACGCCCGTGTCCCTGCCCTTGAGCCAGTAATCCCACCAGCGGACAGCTTCACTGCGCCACTCGATTTGGGGGCCGGGGACCGCATCGTGGGGAAAGGTGTGGTTCCAGGGGCCGACGATGGCTTTCAACGGAGCCTTCGTTTGTTGCAGCATATCGGTAACACTATCGCGATAGCCGTCGAGCAAACCGCCAATGACAAAACAAGGAATCTTGATCTCGCTGTAAGGCCGAACGGGACTTCGCCAGAACGCGGCGTCGTGCTGATGCTTCAGATAGAGCAGCGACCAGGGCGGAGCGTCGAAGCGCGGACCCAGGATTTTCTCATCGAGGGTGTAATTGGGCGCGCCGGTCATGCCGGGCGCCATGTCCATGTTCAACTCGAACTCATCAACGTGGGCCATGCCGTCCACGTAGTGCACATCATCGTGGAAAAGTTCTGACGTGGCGGCCACTGCGATGATGGCCTTGAGTTCGGGTGCTTGCCGCATGGCCATCTGCAAGGAGTTGAAGCCGCTCCAGGAGATGCCCGTCATGCCCACGTTGCCGTTGGACCACGGCTGATGCGCCAACCAGGCGATGATCTGCAATCCGTCGAGTTGTTCCTGTTCTGAGTACTCGCGGTCGGTGGGAACGCCTTCGCTGGTGCCAAAGCCGCGGATGTCAACGCGAGCGCAGACGTATCCGCGGCGCACAAAGTAGGAGTAAATCGAGTAGTCGCGACTGGCGGTTGCGTCGTCCTTTCGGTAGGGATGATATTCGAGCACGGAGGGGAATTTCTCGCCGGCTTTGCCGCCGTCCGGCATGTATAAGGTCACCGACAGACGCACGCCGTCTTTCATCGGAATCCAGCTGTTCTCCATGTGCACATCGTACGTGGGCGGAGATGGAGGCTCGACGGCCAGAGCGGACAAAGGCGCTGCGAACGTCAGCCCCAGCAGAATTGCAGCCCAGGGGGAAAAGCGGAAACCCTTTGTCATGATTCGTACCAGCGGAAGCCATGACGCTCCTCCTGCTCCAGTTGCTTCACCAGCTTGAGAGTGCGAGAGCGCCGGTGATTGGCGCAGGCGACGACGATGACGTTGAACAGCGCCATGGGAGCGACATACGAAGACCCAAATGATGGAGTTGCGATCGAAGTCAGAAAAAACTCGTGGGCAAACTGTCCGATGGGAGAAACCAGCGTGTCCGTGATACCCACGCAATAGGCGCCGTTGGCGCGAGCCTGGCGCAGTCCTTCCACTGTCTGCCGCAGGCCCCGACCATGGCTGACCGCAATCACCAAGTCGCGCTTCCCGAGGAAACGAACTTTGTGCACGACTTCCGCGGGTGATGTGGCGCTGGTCACGGGCAGCCCGAGAATGATGAGCAGGTGTTCCAGAAACCTAACCAGGTTGGCGGCCAGATCGCCGCCGAGCAGGACAACCTGCCGGGCTGCGTAAAGCCGCCGCACTAGCGAGGCGATGCGCCGCGGCTCAATGCCCTGCACCAGGCGGTCAAGATTCTTGACGTCCTGGTCGAGCGATGCCCGTACTTGAGTCGAAATGGCGGATTTTCCCGCCGGGCCGGTCTGCATGGCATCCAGCGAGGTCGCATAGGCGATGGATAGTTCATGCACGTAATGCTGGAAGTCGCGGTAGGAATCAAATTGCATTCCGCGAACGATGCGGACCATGGTGGCCGGATCGGTGCCCAGTCGCTTGGCCAATGCCCGGACGCTCATCAGAACAAACTCGCGCGGCCGTTCGAAGACCGGACGAATTACCTGTTGACGTTTGGGGCTTAGGAGGCTGATACGCCCCGACGGGCTCATGACGGGAATCGGGCGGGTAATTTTCCTCGGCTTTCTCATCGGGCACAAGAGCATGTTGGAAAGCATGCGTTCTTGTCAACCACGCAGCTCACGTAGGGGCAGATGAGGACATCTGTCCCTGTGTGCTTTGGGATGAACCTCTAAGATGGGCTCAAGGCCGCAACATTTGTATAATGCTGGCGCCGCACAACCTGACTGCCAGAGGAAACTCCATGGATCCGAAGTCCGCACTCCACTCCCGTAGCCGAAGAGATTTTCTCGCCACCACCAGCCTGTTGGCCGCCGCAGTCGCCGCGCCGAAGACCGCGTCTGCACTGACCCGAGACGCCCCGTCGGATGCTGATCAGCCGGCGTCTGCTGGAACATTGCGCAAGATTCCAATCGGTGTTTTCGACCCCGCGTTCCCCAATCTTTCCACAGACGAGATGATCGACAAGTTCGCCGGCTGGGGCGTGGAGGCGGTGGAGATCGGAACCGGCGGCTATCCCAACTCAGCACATTGTCCGGTCAAGGATTTGCTGGACGATCCGGCCAAAGCCCGCGCTTGGAAAAAGAAATTCGAAGACCACAATATTCAGGTGGCGACATTGAGTTGTCACGGCAACCCGGTATCTCCTGATCCAAAGATCGCCGAGCGCGATGCGGAGACCTTTCGGCGCACCGTATTGCTGGCCGAGCGTCTCGGCGTAAGCGTTATCGTCGGCTTTTCCGGCTGCCCCGGCGGCGGTCCCACCGAGACTGTGCCCAACTGGATCACCTACCGCTGGCCGACCGAGTACGGTCAAATGCTCGATTGGCAGTGGAAAGAAAGAGTAATTCCATACTGGAAACAGGCCGCCAAGTTTGCCCGTGATCACGGAATCCACAAAATTGCCCTGGAGATGCATCCGAATTTTGTGGTCTACAACCCCAAGACCCTACTGCGTCTGCGCGAGGCCGTCGGAGAAGAGATCGGAGCCAATTGCGATCTTAGCCACCTCTTCTGGCAGCAGTGCGACGCGGTGGAAGTCATTCGCATGCTGGGCAAGCAAGGTGCGATTTTCCACGCGCACATGAAAGACACGACCTTCTACAAGAATAACGTTGACCGATATGGCGTACTGAATTTCGCGTTCGAGAAAAGCGATCTCTCCGGCGCCTCGGAGACCTTCCGTGCGGTGGGCTACGGGCATAGTTCCGGCACCTGGAAAGAAATCATGCTCGCTTATATGGAAGTCGGCTACCAGGGGATTTTCAGCGTCGAGAATGAAGACCCCATTCTTTCCGGAGAGGTCGGGGTAGAGCGCGCTTTGTATGTCCTGAAAAACGTCAGGAATGAAATCTTGGGAACGACGTAAGAGCCCTGTCATCCTGAGCGGAGGAAAGACGTTTCGCTCGCGCAATGTTTTTCGGAGTCGAAGGACCCCTATAAGCTGATCAGCGGCGAGAAGCCCACGGGTCTCTGACCGCGCCAGCGCGGCTTAAGCGGCGCCCGGATGATAGATTCTGCAGGGTAACCGTTGACCTTGCTTCCCGCTCCGGCGTAAGCTGCCCTTTCCGGCCATTCTCGGGACAAGCATGCAAAGACGCGAAGCGTTACGACTCCTGGCCTCAGCCGCTGCCCTCCCCCTACTATCGAGAGAAGCATTTTCGATGTTCCAGGCTGCGCACGAACAGCTTCCGGAGCAGTCGGTCCTGCGGACTCTCAATCCCCATCAGAACGCGATGGTAACGACGATCTCCGAGATCATTATCCCGCAAACCGATACGCCAGGTGCGAAGGCGGCGCGGGTGAACGAGTTCATCGATCTGATTCTCACCGAGTGGTATGACGAGGAAGAGAAATCCATATTTTTAACTGGGCTGACAGAGGTCGACACCCGTACCCGGGATTTGTTCGGCAAAGATTTTATTGATTGCGCGGAGAAACTGCAGGCCGAAATTCTTCGGGTTTTGGATGATGAAGTGGCTGAGGCCCGTGGCGAGGTGCGAAGGGGAAGTAGTCGCAGACGACCGCCCGAACGAGATTTCTTTTTCATGATCAAGCAACTTACGCTGATCGGTTATTACACTTCGCAGATTGGATTTGAGCAGGAACTCCATAGTGAAATTATTCCTGCCCGCCACGCTGGTTGCGTGCCTCTGGACGAGGAGGCGACGAAATAGATCATGGCCACCAACACCTATGATGCAATCGTCGTCGGCTCCGGGATCACCGGGGGTTGGGCAGCCAAAGAGTTGGGTGAAAAGGGATTGCAAACGCTGGTACTCGAAGCCGGACGCCCGATTGATCCCGACCAGGATTACGCGGAGCATGTGCCCGAGTGGGAAGTGCGCTTCCGCGGAATGAGTGACCGCAAAAAGGTCCAGGAAAACCAGCCCGTGCAGGAGACCTGCACCGGAATGGACGAGTGGAACAGCAAATTCTTCGTCAACGACAAGCAAAACCCCTATACCACAGAACCGGGTAAGCCATTCTTATGGATTCGCGGACGCCAGGTGGGTGGGCGTTCGATTATCTGGGGAAGGCAATCGTATCGCTGGAGTGACCTTGATTTCGAAGCCAATCAACGCGAGGGTCTCGGCGTGGATTGGCCGATCCGCTATCAGGACATTGCTCCCTGGTATGACCACGTAGAAGATTTCATCGGCGTCTCCGGGCAGCGCGAGGGACTTCCGCAGCTGCCGGACGGCCATTTCCTGCCGCCGATGGAACTCAACTGCGCGGAAGTGGTGGTCAGGGATGCTGTCGCCAAATATTTTCCCGGCGAGCGTCTGATGACCATTGGACGCACCGCGATCCTGACCCAGCCCCACAACGGCCGCGCCGCCTGTCACTACTGTGGGCCTTGCGCCCGCGGTTGCATTACGCGTTCGTACTTCAGCAGCTTGAACTCGACTCTGCCAGCGGCTCTTCGCACCGGCAAAGTTACCGTGCGTCCGCACAGCGTCGTGCACAGCCTGATATTCGATGCCAAGAAGAGGAAAATCATTGGGGTGAGGATTATCGACGGGCAGACGCGCGACACCATCGAGTTTCGCGCCAAGATCGTTTTCTTGTGTGCCTCGGCGCTCGAGTCAGCCCGCATTCTGCTGAACTCTTCCACCACTGAATTTCCCAACGGGCTGGCCAACTCAAGCGGAGAACTGGGACGCAACATCATGGACCATTGCATGGGCGGCGGTGCCCGTGGCCGCATTCCAGGGAATGAAGACCACATCTCGCTGGGGAACCGTCCCAATGGAATTTACGTTCCGCGTTTCCGCAACGTGAAGCAAAAGCATCCACTTTTCCTCCGAGGCTACGGTTTTCAGGGAAGCGCCGCTCGAACGAAATGGGAACGGGGAACGGAAATGCGTGGTTTTGGCGCGGAGTTCAAACACACCATCAGCCGCCCCGGACCGTGGATCATGACTTTGGGGGGGTTCGGCGAGTGTCTGCCCAACCACGAAAATTTCATCGAACTCGACAAGACCAAGCTGGACGCGTGGGGCATTCCTGTGCTCAGGATCAGCTGTGTCTGGCGGGAGAATGAGCGAGCCCTGCTGAAGGACATGTCAATCACGGCGGCGGAGATGCTGTCGGCTGCCGGGGCGAGGGACATAGAGCCGTACATAGAAGACAATGCTCCCGGATTGACCATTCACGAGATGGGCACGGCGCGCATGGGACGAGACCCAAAAACGTCTGTCCTCAATGCCCACAATCAGGCGCACGACGCCAACAATCTCTTTATCACCGACGGCGCGTGCATGACTTCATCTTCGTGCGTCAACCCGTCCCTGACCTATATGGCCCTCACCGCCCGGGCCTGCGACTACGCTGTTAGCCAAATGAAGCGAGGAGAAATCTAGCCATGGACAGACGAGGTATGGACCGACGAACTTTCCTGGGCACGATGACCGCTGCCACCGTTCTCTCCAGCAAGTTCGCCTGGGCAGCCGGTGAGCACAAGATCGACAAGGTCGGACTGCAACTGTACACGCTCCGCAGCGTGATGAAGGACGACTTCGAAGGCAAGCTGGCGAAGGTTTCCGCGATCGGCTATCGCGAGGTCGAGTTTGCCGGCTACGACGGCCATACTCCGCAGGAAATACGCGCCATGCTGGACAGGCACGGGCTTACCGGCCCGTCAGCTCACGTGGAATACAAGAGCTTGGGGGAGAAATGGCCCGGCGTACTGGATGCGGCCCACGTGGTCGGTCATCAGTATCTCGTCAACCCGTACATTGACGACGAGATCCGCAACGGGCCCGATGGATGGAAGCGCGCGGCGGAAGCGTTCAATCGCGCCGGGGACGCGAGCCAGAAAGCAGGCATTCAGTTCGCCTATCATAATCATTGGTTTGAATTTTGGCCGGTCAACGGGAAACTTCCTTACGACATTCTCCTGGAAGAGTGCGATCCCAAATTGGTGAAGATGGAGATGGACCTGTGTTGGATCATGGTGGGCGGGCAGGATCCGTTCAAGTATTTCAATCGCTACCCTGGACGTTTTCCGCTGGTTCACGTGAAGGATCTGACCAAGATTCCGAAAGTGGATGCGACCGGCGGACAGAAATTCGGCGACACCCTGGAGGAGATGACCGAAGTCGGAAGCGGAACTATTGAATGGAAGAAAATTTTCGCGCAATCCGACAAGGCTGGTATCAAGCATTACTTTGTCGAACATGACCACCCCAAGGATCCTTTTGCCAGTGTCACGGCCAGTTACCAATACCTGGCAAACGTGCGCTTCTAGCCGCTGTTGAGAGTGAAGCTCGGGAGAACTTGATGGCTCAAGTAGTGCGTTCACCGAAACTGTATGATGTGTGCATTATTGGATCGGGCGCGGCGGGCGGCACCGCTGCGAAAGTCCTGACCGAAGGCGGTCTCAGCGTTGTGATGCTGGAAGCGGGCCCGCCCCTGAATCCGGAAAAAGATTTCAAAGAGCACGTCTGGCCCTACCAACTGGCTCATCGCGGTGTTGGCGTCGGGGGCGAGTTCCGGCAGGAGCTAGGCGACGAATTCATGGCGCCGAATGGCGCGTGGGAAATCGAAGGCGAACCCTACACTTCGGCGCCGGGATCGCAATTCCACTGGTTCCGCTCCCGCATTGTGGGCGGCCGCACCAACCATTGGGGACGCATCGCTCTTCGGTTTGCTCCGATGGATTTCAGGGCTCGCTCCACGGATGGCATGGGTGACGACTGGCCGATCACGTACGAAGAAGTTTCTCCTTACTACGACAAGGTCGAGTCCTACATCGGGGTCTTCGGCACGAAGGAGAATATTCCCAGCGCTCCCGACGGCATTTTTCTTCCTCCTCCTCCCCCGCGCTGTACCGAAACCATCATCAAGAAGTCCTGCGACAAGTTGAATATCCATTGTGTGCCCTCGCGGCTTGCGATTCTGACCAAGCCGCTGAACGGGCGCGCGGCTTGTCACTACTGTGCCCAATGCGGCCGCGGCTGCATTACGGCTTCGAATTTCAGCTCCAGCCAGGTCATGATTCCGCCGGCGCAAGCTACCGGCCGGTTCACGCTGATCACGGGTGCGATGGCCCGAGAAATCGTAGTGGGGAAAGACGGCAAAGCCGAGGCCGTGGCTTACATCGACAAAGCTACGCGGTCCGAGAAGCGAGTGCACGCCCGTGCTTTCATGGTGGCGGCGAGCGCCTGCGAGTCGGCGCGCCTGCTGCTCAATTCGCGCTCGACTCTATTCCCTGATGGGCTCGCGAATTCTTCCGGCGCGGTGGGGCGGTACCTGACTGATTCTGTCGGCAGCGCTGCCGGCGGCTATTTCCCGCAACTGGAGAAGATGCCAGCTCACAATCACGATGGCACAGGTGGAATGCACTTGTATATGCCGTGGTGGAGATACGATCGCAAGAATGATTTTCTGCGCGGATACCACATTGAGTTCGGTGGCGGTAGAGACATGCCTGGCGTGGGCGACTTCGACCGGATTTTGGAGGAACACGAAGGCTACGGCGCGTCACTCAAACAACACTGTCGCAGCCGGTACGGCACCTACATTGGTTTCGGCGGCCGTGGCGAGATGATTCCCAACGAACACAGCTATTGCGAGATCGATCCCAATACCGTGGACCAGTGGGGTATCCCGGTGTTGCGCTTCCACTGGCAGTGGAGTGACAACGAAATCAAGATGGCGAAAGATATGCAGGAAACTTTTCGCGCCATCGTGGAAACCGCGGGCGGGACCTTCATCAGCAGAGCCAAGCCCGACGGCAGCCATCCCTACGGGATTCAGGACGGCGGAGTGATCATCCACGAGCTCGGCACGGCGCGCATGGGGAACAATTCCAAGACGTCGGTGCTGAACAAGTACTGCCAGGCTCACGACGTAAACAATGTCTTCGTGACCGACGCCGCAGCTTTCGTGACCAACCCGGACAAGAACCCGACTTTGACCATCATGGCCCTCTCCTGGCGCGCCTCGGAGTATCTGCTCGATCAGGCGAAGAAAGGAAGTTTGTAGAGAGACATGGCAACCAAGTCCATATCGCGCCGCGACATTCTCAAGACTCTGACCATGGGAGCGATGGCCGGTTCAGTTCTGCGGGCAATTCCAGCGCAGGCAGCCGAATACGCGCACCGTATGGTGGCATCGGAAAAGGCCGCGACCGCGGCGGGCGTGTATGCCCCGAAATTTTTCTCTCCCCAGCAATACAAGACGCTTCAAGCCCTATGCCAGGCCATCATTCCAGCCGACAGCGATTCCGGCGGAGCGAAAGAAGCGGGTGCGCCGGAATTTATCGATCTGCTCACCAGTGAAAATCCCAAGTACCAACTGAAGCTTGGCGGTGGTCTGATGTGGCTGGACGCGGAATGTACAGATCGGTACGGCAAACCGTGCCTCGATTGTTCGCCGGAACAGCAAAAAGAAATTCTCGACCTGATTTCTTACAGCAAGAATGCGGAGAAAGACCCGGGCTTGAGTCAGGGCGTAGAGTTCTTCGCCTTCCTGCGCGAGATGACTGCGGACGGATTCTTTACCAGTGAGATTGGAATCAAGTATCTCGGCTATGTGGGAAATACGTACCTGCTCAGCTTCCCGGGATGCCCTCCCGTGCCCCAAGCCTAATTCTGATTTCTCATCCTGAGCGGAGTGACTGCTTTGCGAAGCGAAGCAGTCGCGAAGTCGAAGGACCCCTATACCTAAATCGACAGTCAGGCGGCGTGGGTTTGACGTGCGCTCGAAACAAGAATCCTGCGCGAGCGAGTGAAGTCAGCTCATCGCGGTCCTTCGACTCCATCCGCCCATTCGCAACGAATGGGCAAACTCCGCTCAGGATGACATCTCGCCGGGGTCCGGGATCAAGAACTACTACTTCACACGGTCCCGAACGGATCTTCCAGCGACGGACTTTGCGGCGTGAACAGCTCCGCGCCGCTTTCTGTAATGTGCATGTCATCTTCAAGACGTACGCCGAATTCGCCCGGCATGTAGATTCCCGGCTCGTCGCTGAAAGTCATGTGGCTTGCGAGCAGCGTGGCGTTGCCGCGCACCAGGTAGGGCCATTCGTGGCCGCCCATTCCGATCCCGTGTCCCAAGCGGTGAGTGAAGAATTTGTAGTCTGGCCCATAGCCCGCGTCACTGATCACCTTCCGCGCCGCCGCATCCACCGCCTGACATTCCACGCCGGGTCGGGCCGTCTTCAGCGCGGCAGCCTGAGCACGATGCACGATCTCAAAAACTTTCTTCATCTTGTCCGAAGGCTTGCCGAAGACGAATGTGCGGGTGATATCGGACTGATAGCCCTCGACGGTGCAACCATCATCCAGCATCACGAGCGTGCCTTCGCGAATCACTTGTGGGACGGTTGAGCCATGCGGGAATGAGGAATTCTCGCCGATGTCTATGTCCACTTCGCCGGAAAAACCCAGTTCCCCGTATGCGGCCATGATCATCTCCTCGAGCTCCGCATGAGTCATTCCTTCGTGCAGCGTCTGATAGGCCGCATGATATGCCGTCAGTGTGGCCTTATTGGCCAACCGCATTAGATCCAGTTCATGCTCACTCTTGATCATACGGCAACCAGCAGTCACCGCGGTTCCGCTCACAATCTTCAGATGGGACGTGGCTTTTGCGATTGCGTCACTGAATGCGAAGCGCACCGTTTCTTCTACACCCAGCGTGCCCGCAGAGATATTCAGATCCTTGAGTCCTCGCGCCAACAGCTGGTAAGGGTTCTCGTTCTCCTGCCAGGTGCGCACGTCGGCATTCTTGCCCTCGGGAGAATTCGCCAACAACTCGCGGGCCCGGCCCTCTTCAAATGCCGGACACACGCAGAGTGCGCGCCCCTTGGCGGGCAACAGCAAGGCGAACAGACGTTCGCCTCCCCACCACTGCACTCCGGCAAAGTAGTTGAGCGAGGCTCCCTCCATCAGGAGAAGCGCGTCGATATGATTGGCTGCCATGAGTTGCCGCGCTTTGTCCTGCCGCGCAGCTCGTTCGTCAACCGTGATCGGACGTGCCAGATCTTTCATCGACTTCAGACTGGCAATCGGCGGTGGCAATGGCGCACACGTTTCCTCGGCGCGAAGCGATGGTGTGAATGCAGTCAGACCTACGCTCGTGGTGACCGTGGCGGTCTGCAAAAATCGGCGTCGCGAAATCATGGACCCTCCAATTGGGTTGCGAACCGCCATTATAGGGGGTCTCTGATTTCGCATTGGCAAGCTGCGCTTGACATTTGACAATGAAGCATTCGTGGAAACCGGATTCCAATGTGCGGGCTGCGGCGAGTGGAACCAGACTACGGTGGACGAGTCCGCCGGACGCACCCAGTCTTATGTGGAAGATTGCCAGGTCTGCTGCAAGCCGAATGTACTGCGTGTCCAGTACGATACCGGGGAACACGAATTCTTGATTACGGCACAGCTGGAATCGTTATAGTAGCTGCGAAGCGGAAAGAAAACTTCCTGGAGGAAGGATGAACACCATGGCGACAGGTTACGGCGCGCCCGGACGGATGGTTGCCCACAACATGGTGACCACGCAATTTGAACTCGATGGATTTCGCGTAGTGCGCACGTTGGGAGTCGTGCGCGGCATAGTGGTGCGCTCGCGTTCGATTTTCGGCACCATCGGGGCCAGTCTGCAAACTATTCTCGGTGGCAATATCACTCTGCTAACCCAACTGTGCGAGAAAACCCGCTCCGAAGCTTTCGACTTGATGCTGCAGCACTCTGCGGAACTGGGCGGAAACGCGGTGGTCGGCGCCCGTTACGACGCGACCGAAGTGATGCAGGGCGTCACGGAAGTGCTCGCGTACGGCACGGCGGTGGTAGTAGAGCCGAGCCGCTAGGCAGTCACTACAGGCCATGTTGGGCGGGTCTCAGACCCGTCCCCACACGGTTCCTGCCTATCCCAACACTTTTTCCAGCGCCTGCTGTCTGTAGGCGAATGTTCGCTGTAGCTGTCGGCTGACGAAAAGTCTCTGGGCCAGATCGCCCAGCAAACCAAATCCCACATCGTATTCGATCACGTCGCGAACGATGGTTCCCCTCACCTGCTTCCGCTCTTCTTCTCTAAGTTCGTGACGATGGTGAAAACTCTTAAATGGCCCCCGCTTCTGCATATCAGCAAAGTGGTGGTTCCACTCGAACTCAGTGATCAATGCGGTCCATTGGGCCCGAAACGGAAGAAAAGGAACCAAACGGAACGACGTGACAATTTCAGAACTGGTGCCGGCCAGCGGAGCCCGGTCCGTGATGGTTGCGCTTCCTGCTCCAATCCCCGGAGGCGGCACCAGTTTCAGCCGGACTAATTCGGTCCCGGTTTGCGGAGGCATGATCCGCGGCAGGTTGCTGGGATTGGCAAGGAAGAGAAATACACGCACCAGCGGCACTGGAACCCATTGCTCGAACTGAATCGAGTGACTCATAAACCCCATGCCCTTACGAAATGGCGGCAACGAAACTGTAGACGGCGGAGCCGGCGCCGCGATAGATTGTCCGGGCTTGTTTTCTCACCAAATCATTTCTGTCAAAATCATGTCTCTGAAAATTGGCGGGTCTACGATTCTCTGTCTTCTCCTGACCATACTCCCTCAGATTGGACCCGGGCGCGATCAACGAAACCGTAACCATCTCCGAAGAGGCGCCGGTCGTGAACACGACCAACGACGTGTTGGGCGGGACTTTTTCCAACAAGGCCATCAACGAATTACCGCTGCTTGGCCGCGACTTCCAGAACCTTGCTGATTTACAGCCCGGCGTCCAACGCACTCCGGGGGCCGGCTTTTTGTCGATGACGGCGAATGGCAATCGCCCGAATGACAACAACTATATCGTCGACGGCCTCGACGACAACGATGCCTATTACGGAACTACTGTGATCAACGCGGAAGGGGTAGAGGGAACGCCGGCGACCCATCTGCCGATAGACGCGGCGATCCCCACAACATTCACACCTTTGATTCCAATGATGAACATGTGATTGGCGGCAATGCCCAATGCATTGCGGCAGCAGGGAACCAGGCCGCAATTGATCAATAGGAGAATTCGGATGCTAAGTCGAGGGCGGGACGGCGATAACGCCGCCGGCGCCCGGAAACTCGGCAACATGCGCCGGAACGTGGTTTATGGCCCTGGTTTTGTTAATTTGGACTTTTCGGTGATCAAGGACTTCAAGTTCGGAGAGCGCTTCAGCCTGCAACTAAGAGGCGAATTCTTTAACATTCTCAACCACCCAAACTTCGCCGATCCCGATCATGATTTGTCCGACGGCCCTACTTGGGGCTGGCCCAGTTCACGCCCGACATTTTTGCCTCAAATCCGGTGATTGGCTCAGGCGGTTCCCGCCATATTCAGGTGGGTGCCAAAATAATCTGGTAAGAGCTGCGCTCGAAAGGGCAGTGAGCCCCGAATTCCGGGGCTTTTTTATTTCCGGATGTTTAACCAAGGTTTCTCCACAGAATTTCCACAGGATCTGAAGAAGGCTGAAAGCGAAATCAATCGGGTAACGGCAGCAGAACCAAGTCTCTAAACCCCACTTATTGTGGTCACCATTTCAGTTAGCCACAACCCATCGCGCTTTCGAAAAGCGCTCATCCTTCCGTATATGGACCTATAACTTTCTCATTGACAACAAATGCTTTAGGCGTAGGATGTGGACAAATGTGGTAGAAAGTGGCCGAGACGGTAGTGGTCGTGGGCAGCGTTGGAACTTTGAGAGGCGCCAGTGGATTTTGTAGCTGACACCCCAAAAAACAGCCCGAACGAACCAGAAACAACCGGCATTTTGGCCGCTTTAACCTCCCTCGCTGTGGCAGCACTCGTTTTCAAAAGATTTCCCGCCCTAAGGGGCAGAACACATGTTTCGCGGCAATCACCCAACTCGCGTCGACGAAAAGGGACGGCTCAAAGTCCCCGCGGAATTCAAACGGGTGATCGACGAGAAGTACAACACGCAATTTTACATCACCAGCCTGGATGGCAAGGTTGGCCAAGTGTATCCCTTCGAGGAATGGGAACGGATCGAGCAGAAGTTGGCCGGGCTCTCCACCTTCAATCCTACGAAGAAAAAGTTTCTGGACCGGGTGAATTACTACGGGCAAATGGTCGAGATGGATGGTCAGGGCCGGTTGCTGATGCCGCAGTTGTTGCGGGAATCGGCGCAGATCAAGGGCGAAGTGGCCGTGACCGGCAATCTTACTCATCTCGTGGTCCGCAACCTGGAAGCGTATCGCAGCGAGATCGAGGAACAAGCGTTCACACCTGAGGATGAGAAGACGCTCGACGATCTGGGCATCTAGTGGACGAGGGTTCAACAAACACCCCCGAGCGGGGTGGACATGGTGGAAGCAAGAGTGGCCATGTCCCGGTTCTTTTAAAAGAAGCGATCGACTTTTTAGCTATCAAGCGTGGCGGGACTTATATCGACGCCACGGTGGGCCTGGGCGGGCACAGTTTAGAAATCGCAAGACGCCTCGGCGCACCGGGTCATTTGATTGGGCTCGATAAAGATCCTGCAGCGCTGGATGAGGCCCGCATCAGGCTCATCTCTTCCGGGGGGGAGGGATGGCCTGAAGTGAGTCTGCTGCATGGTTCCTTCGCGGAGATCGGAGAGCGGTTCCAGTCGGCGTCAGCCGACGGACTGCTGGCGGACCTCGGCGTAAGCAGCCTTCAGTTGGACACACCATCGCGGGGATTTAGCTTTCAGGCGGAAGGCGCGCTCGACATGCGAATGAATACGCAAGCTGGGCCCACCGCCGAACAAGTGGTAAATCAGACGGACGAGGTCACACTCGCGAATCTGATTTACGAATTCGGTGAGGAAAGGAGGTCGCGGAGAATCGCCAGAGCCATTGTCCGGTCGCGGCCGATATTGACGACTGCGCAACTCGCAGCCGTGATCTCAGCCGCGGCCCGGCCAATGAATCAGGCAGAAAGAAGAATTCATCCCGCGACGCGAACTTTCCAGGCTCTCCGAATCTTCGTAAACCATGAACTGGACGACCTGCGGGAGTTGCTGAAAGCAGCCCCGCAGACTTTGAAACCGGGCGGAAGGATAGTGATCATCAGTTTCCACTCGCTGGAGGACCGCATCGTGAAAGATGCCTTCCGCGAAGGAGTGAAGAAGGGTCACTACAACGTACTGACGAAAAAGCCAGTGACCGCCGGGGAAGAAGAGATTGATCGCAATCCGCGGGCACGCAGCGCCAAGATGCGAGCGGCGGAAAAAGTTTAACCCTGGAAAACCAGCCAGGGACCCGGTGCAGCCGTTGACGGATGGGCCGGGATAAAAGTTTCCGGGACGGCATCGCCTCTCTCAAACAAAGGGCGAAACACAACTCTCTACCTTCTTCGGTGCCGTCCCGGAGAGTACGGAAGGTAGAACGGAGGCCACAGATGTACACGGGAACATTGATCGACCAATTGATTGCCACGGTGGAGCGAACTGAAGTCCGGACCGAAGCCCGCGTCGACAGGCGCTCGCTCGATACGCGCTCCCAGGAAGAGAAACTCGCCTACTGGTATGCGGTTGCGCAACAGGAAGTTGCCCAATTCGAATCCAGTCTGGCAGGGGTGGCATAAATGGCGGCGGCACATTGCGCAACTCCGACCATGCGGCGTAAACGGACCTGGACTGGAACTCCGGAAGTCTATTTTGCCAAGCCCATCGATAATTCGCGGCTGGTCAAAGTGGAGGATCCGCAGCGCAGCCGAGAGATGAAACAATTTGGAGTTGCCCTGAGCTGCCTGTTTCTGCTGGTGATGACTTTTGCCTGGCAGCATTTCAAAGCCATCGAGTACGGCTACAAGATCGAGACCCTGCGAGTCCAGCGCGACGGCCTGGCAGAAATGAACCGTGCGTTGCGTCTGGAAGAAGCCTCGCTGCGCGACCCTGAGCGCATTGATACGCTGGCGCGGAAGCTGGGACTGCAATCCCCGCAGGCCGGTCAGGTGATGCACATGGATACGGTTTCACCCGACGCCGCAACGCCGGAGCTGGCCAGCGTGAACCTGAGTAGCGCCGGCCTCCGGCCGGCCCGATAGGCGGGCGAGACGCCCGCCAGACAGCCCGGCGGGACGCCGGCGCTACAAGTTCAATTGGCGGCTCCTGGCATCATGGGCCGCCATGTTTGTCTAAGGGGCGTTGGACAACCGTGGCGACGAACATACCCCGCAACCGCGCAAACAAACGACTCTACCTCCTGGCCGGAATCCTAGTGCTTTGGGCCGGCGCTATCTGCTTGCGCCTCGTCTATCTGCAAATCTTCCGCTACGGCGACTTCGAACAGAGGGCTCAGCGCCAGCAGCAGCGCACCACGGAAGTCGCAGCCAAGCGAGGAATCATTTATGACCGTGCCGGTCGTGAGCTGGCGATGTCCGTTGCCGTGGATTCCGTGTTCGCCGTGCCCGCCGACATCCCCGATCTGGCGGGAACCATATCTCTGGTCGCTCGCATTATCAAAGCCGATCCTCGGGAACTGCTGGCCAAATGCCAGTCTGCTCGTACTTTCTGCTGGGTCGCGCGCAAAGCCGATGCCGAAACCGCGGACCGCATCCGCTCCATGAATCTGCGCGGCATTTATTTTCAGAAGGAATCCAAGCGCTTCTATCCTAAACGTGAACTGGCGGCGCAGGTGCTGGGCTACGTAGGCATGGACGACGAGGGCCTGAGCGGAATTGAACGCGCGGACGATGACGACCTGCGAGGCAAGCCCGGTCGCATGCTGATCTCCGTGGATGCCCGCCGCAAGTGGTTTGGCAGCGTGGAGAAACAACCCGATCCGGGCGAGAACGTCGTTCTGACCATCGACGAAAAAATCCAGTACATCGCGGAACGCGAACTGGAAACTGCGATGCAACAGACCCGTGCCGAGTCCGGCACGGTGGTCGTGCAAAACCCGAAAACCGGAGAGATTCTGGCGCTGGCTAATCGTCCGACGTTCAATCCCAATCTGGCCCGCGACATCACGCCGCAGAAATTGAAAGACCACGCGGTCAGCGACGTTTACGAGCCGGGGTCAACCTTCAAGGTGGTCACTATCGCAGCCGCGCTGGAAGAAAAATTGACCCGTCCCGAAGAAATGTTTGATTGCCAGATGGGATCGATCGTCATCAATGGCATGCGCATTCGGGATAGTAAACCGCACGGTGTTATTTCCGTCGCTGATGTACTGGCCGTATCGAGCGATGTAGGTGCCATTAAGATCGCGCTGCGTCTGGGAGAAGAACGGTTCTACAAATACATTCGCGCCTTCGGTTTTGGACAGCAGACGGGGATCGAGTTGCCGGGCGAAACCCGCGGCATGACCAAGCCGCTAAACCGCTGGTCCAAGGTTTCGATTGGGGCGATTTCGATGGGGCAGGAGATCGGAATAACTCCGCTTCAACTCGTCTCCATGATTTCGACAATCGCGAACGACGGCGTCTGGACTGCCCCGCGAATCATTGCTGGTACCACCGCGCCCCAGGGAACGCCACAGATGGTCGCATTCCGTCCGGGAACGCAGCGACGGGTCATCTCTCCGATGACAGCGGCGCTGATGAAACAAATGATGCAGGGGGTTATCCTGTCACCGCACGGCACTGGGAAGAGGGCGATTCTCGAAGGGTACAGCGCTGCCGGAAAAACCGGCACTGGGCAGAAGGTTGATCCTGCCACTCGCGCGTATTCGCGTACCAAGTACGTGGCTTCGTTCGCCGGATTCGCTCCGGTAAACGATCCAGCCGTTACGGTGGCGGTCATTCTGGATTCGCCGGTCGGCCCGCACCAGGGGGGACAAGTTTCCGCGCCGGTATTCCAGCGACTGGCGCAGCAGGTTCTCGAATATCTGCACACTCCACACGACGTTGAGCTGCCACCCAACCGCCAGGTTCTCATGGCTGGGCGCGTGAAAGATCGAGACGTTGAAGAAGGATCGCCAGACCGCCTTGGAGACAGCCTCGAGGCTGTAGATTCGATGCCGCAAGATTCGAATCCCCAAACGGTCGTCGCCGCGGCAAAGCCCACGCCAGAGGTGGCCGTCAGCGCGATAGTGCCCGCAGCCTTGCGGCAATCAGAACCGGCGACGTCGCCTGTGCTGGAGCAGAGGCAAACCGCGACGCTGGGAGACAAGCCCCCCGGTCCGACACCGCTTCCCGCGCATCTTCCATCCAGCGGCACGATTGTGTTGGATGTCGAGCAGGGTGGGATCGTGGTCCCATCGTTCCTCGGCAAGAGCGTACGAACCGCGATCGAGATGGCGCAGGAAAGCGGACTGGATTTGGATGCCGTTGGCAGCGGCCTGGCTCGCCAGCAGTCGCCACCGCCGGGGTCCCATGTCGCATCAGGGTCGCAGGTCACGGTTAAGTTCGGACGGTAAACGCCGTCACGAACCCAAAGATCTGTCATCCTGAGCGAAGTCGAAGGACCCCTAGGTAGGCAATATATTCGAGGTAGGGGTCCTTCGACTCCGCCGAACGTTTCGCAAGCGAAACGTTCAACTCCGCTTAGGATGACACTTGTTTCGACGGCTCAGTGCACTAGAATCCAAAACAATGACTTTCCTCGAACTCCTGTACGGCGCCGAAGTGCTCTCTCAAAGCGGCAACCCCGGCATCGGCGGGCTGGAATACGACTCGCGGCGGATCAAGCCGGGCGATGCCTTCATCGCCATTCAGGGTGAGTCGAGTAATGGAAACAAATTCATCGACCAGGCTATCTCTGCAGGTGCAGTTGCCATCGTTACGGATTCAGCTGCCGAAAAGCCCCGCCCCGACATGGCCTGGGCGCAAGTACCCCACGGACGACGGGCGCTGGCACGGCTGAGTGCCAATTTTTACAAGAAACCTGCCGAGCGACTGGCCATCACCGGCATCACCGGCACGAATGGAAAAAGCACGACGGCATTTCTGCTCGAATCCATTTTGGTCGCCGCGCGACGCAAAAGCGCGCTGATCGGGACCATCGAATATCACGTTGCCGGAAAAACCTTGCCCGCGCCGCACACCACTCCCGAAGCTCTGGAACTGAATCGCATTCTGAACCAGGCCCTTGGCCAGGGCGCGACCGAAACGGTGATGGAAGTTTCCTCACACGCCCTGGAGCAGCAGCGAGTCTACGGAATTCCGTTCGACGTCGCGGTCTTTACCAACCTCACGCGTGACCACCTCGATTATCACCTCACCATGGAGGACTATTTTTTCTCGAAGCAGATATTGTTCGAAGGCTGCGGCACCGAAGCGCCTCGTGCTGCCGTGCTCGATACTGATGACGAGTACGGTCAGAAACTGGTGAAGGTCAGCAAGAAACGCAGTTCCGAGGTGTTGACTTATGGCCTGTCCAAAGGTGATTTCCACGCCGATAAGATCGCAATTACCCCGCGCGGAACCAGATTCGATCTGCTCACTCCGAAGGGAAGAATTCCCTTGTTTTCCCCTCTCATCGGAAAGGTGAACGTGTACAACATTGTGGCGGCTGCGGGTGCGGCGTACTCACGCAGTTGCGAAGCTGAGGCGATCGCGGAAGGAGTGGCGGCTCTAACCCGCGTCCCTGGCCGCTTCGAACGCGTGGACTGCCAACAGCCTTTCACCGTTGTGGTCGACTACGCCCACACCGACGACGCTCTGCGAAACCTGACCGCACTGGCGCGGGAATTCGTTCAACAGGCCGGGCAAAAGGGCAAAGTAATCACCGTTTTCGGCTGTGGTGGCGATCGGGACCGCGCCAAGCGCCCCTTGATGGGCGAGGCTGCTGGACGGGGCAGCGATTTCGTAATCTTGACCTCGGACAATCCGCGCAGCGAAGATCCTCTTGCCATCATTAATGACGCCCTGGTGGGACTGCAGCGCTCGGGCACGAGATACAGGACCGAACCAGATCGCAAAGCAGCCATTGCGCTGGCGGTCGGCGAAGCGAATCCAGGAGATATTGTGCTGATCGCCGGCAAGGGCCACGAGAAGGTACAGATCACGCGGGACGGATCAATCCCATTTGACGATGTTGAAGTCGCGCAGAGAGTTTTGCGCGACGCCGGATACGACTGCAAGTCCTCGAACGCCGCCGCCGGAAAACGAGCATGAAGCTCCCGCTTTCGAGAATCGCCGAATTCGTTTCCGCTACCGGCGAGTACGATCACAAAGCCATCGCGCAGGCTTATTCGATTGATTCTCGTACTATCAAGCCCGGAGAGCTATTTTTCGCGGTTAAGGGCGAGCGCATGGATGGTCACGATTTTGTCCAGCAGGCGCTCGAGAAGGGTGCTGTAGGCGCAGTCGTTCGTAAGGACCAGTTGGCTCGCTATGTCGTAAAGACCGGGCTGCTGGCTGTGTCCGACACTCTGGTCGCTCTGCAAACTCTGGGCGCGGCCGTCCGCCGTTTGTGGGCGAAGCCGCTGGTCGGGATAACTGGATCGACCGGCAAGACCACCACGAAAGAAGCGATTGCCCACGTGCTATCGTCCCGTTTTCGCGTGTTGAAGTCCGAGGGTAACTTCAACAATCACCTTGGACTGCCCCTCATGCTGCTGAAAATCGAACCTGAACATGAGGCCGCCGTCATTGAGATGGGCATGTCGCATCGGGGAGAGATTGCCGCACTGGCCAAAATCGCGCAACCCGAAATTGGCGTTGTCACCAATGTGGCCCCGGTCCATCTGGAGTTTTTCAAGTCGGTCGCCGAAATCGCGCGGGCAAAGTATGAACTGATCGAGTCCCTTCCCGCCGGTGGGACCGCGATACTCAACGCTGACGACGAGTATGTTTCACAGTTTGGCCGCGACTTTCATGGCAAAGTCGTATGCTACGGCCTTCATCCGTCCGCCGACATTCGAGCGGAAAACATCGAAGCACGCGGTGCCGCAGGCTCGGTGTTCGATGTTGTTGTCGACGGCCGCCGAGAACGCGCGACCTTGCCTCTGGTGGGCAAGCACAACATCTATAACGCTCTGGCCGCGGTAGCGACGGGAATGGAACGAGGCCTGAGCCCCGCAGACGCGACCCATACGCTGGCGACTCTCGCTCCCGCAGACAAAAGAGGGGCGGTCGTCCAAGTGGGCAACATCACGGTCATCAACGATTGCTACAATTCCAATCCAACAGCCCTGGACGCGATGGTGGACGCGCTGGCTGCAATGCCCGCGAAGCGTCGCATCGTGGTCGCGGGCGAGATGCTGGAGCTGGGACCATCGGGCGAAGAACTGCATCGCCGCTCGGGAGAGCACATCGCAAAGAAAGGGATCGACATACTGGTCGGGGTGCGAGGCCTGGCGCAGCCGATGGTCGAGGCCGCCCGGCGCGCCGGGATCAGCGCAGAATTCGTAGCCACGCCAGAAGAAGCAGGCGAGTGGTTGGTACGCGAGACCCGCGAGGGAGATGTAGTGCTGTTAAAAGGCTCGCGAGGAGTGAAGTTGGAAAGAGCTTTGGAGACAGTCGTCGGTCGTCAGTCTTCAGTCGTTAGCAAATCGAAGACTGCTGACAGGTAGTTTCTAACGACCGACGACCGACGACTGACGACTGGAACGGAGGCTGATTGCTCTACTGGCTGCTGTACCTGAAGCTGTTCCACTATTTTCCGCCATTCCGTATTTTTCGGTATTTGACGTTTCGTACAGCTTTTGCCAGCCTGACCGCGCTCTTCACTGCACTCATCGTCGGACCCATCGTCATCAACCGTCTGCGCGAATTTCAAATCGGCCAGTTCATCCGCGAAGAAGGACCCAAGGCGCATCAGAAGAAAGCCGGCACTCCGACCATGGGCGGTTTGCTGATCGCGATCTCCATCGTGGTCCCGACGCTATTGTGGGCCGATCTGAGCAATCTCTTTATCTGGATCGCGGTTTTTGCCACCTGCGCCTTTGCAGCCATTGGATTCGCCGACGACTACATCAAAGTGGTGAACCGGAGAAATCTAGGTCTCACTTCAAAAGCCAAGATGGGCTTGCAGATTGCTGTGAGCATCCTAATCGCCGTGGCCCTGATCGCCATGCAAACCCGGGGGGCGTACTCGACCAAGCTGATGGTGCCTTTCATCAAGCAGTTTCACCCCGATCTGGTGATCGAAACGCTGATCAGCCATCCCGTGCTGTGGCCGCTGGCGTTTCTTCCTTTTGTCGCCTTTGTGGTGCTGGTAATCGTGGGATCGAGCAACGCGGTCAATCTTACGGATGGCCTGGACGGACTCGCCATCGGCTGCACCGTCATCGCGGCCGGCGCGCTGGCTGTGCTCACCTATGTGAGCGGCCATGCCACCTTCGCGTCGTATCTTGAGCTGCAACGCATGCCTCTGGCCGGTGAACTGACGATTTTTTGCGGGGCCATGGTTGGAGCATCTATAGGATTCCTGTGGTACAACGCCCACCCGGCCGAGGTTTTCATGGGAGATGTTGGTTCTCTGGCCCTCGGCGGCGCTATCGGCACGGTTGCGGTCATGATCAAGCAGGAGCTGCTGCTGCCTTTTATCGGCGGCATCTTCGTGATTGAAGCGCTGTCGGTGATTCTTCAGGTGGCTTCCTACAAATTAAGGAAAAAGCGCATCTTCAAGATGGCGCCGCTGCATCATCATTTCGAACTGCTGGGCTGGTCAGAATCAAAAATCATCGTGCGCTTCTGGATCGGATCTCTGGTGTTTGCCCTGTTCGCCTTGACCACACTAAAGCTAAGATAGGAAGGCTTCTAGCTTCTAGCTACTGGCTTCTAGCCAAGAGTCAAAAGCCATGGACTTTGAGCTAGAGCTAGGCGCCAGTAGTTAGCAGCTGCTTTTATGAATCTGGCCAACAAACGCGTCCTCGTGGTCGGCTTGGGGAAGTCCGGAGTGGCCTCTGCTTTGTTCTTGCAGGCCCGCGGGGCGAAGGTCACGGTTTCGGATGCCAAGCCGCAAGACCAGCTCGGCGAAGAAATTCCGGTGCTGCTCGATCACGGCATTGCGGTTGAAACCGGCGGACACGGTGAGCGCACTTTCCGTGGACAGGACCTCATCGTGGTCAGCCCCGGGGTCCCCGTAGATTCGCCACCGCTCGTCCAGGCCCGGTCACTTGGCGAGCCCGTGATCGGTGAGATTGAGCTGGCATCGCAGTTTCTGCCGAAGAGCATCGTTGCCATTACGGGCTCGAACGGAAAGACTACGACCACGACTCTGGCGGGCGAAATTATTTCGGCTGCAGGCTTTTCGACCGCCGTCGGCGGCAATATCGGCACGCCGGCGATCTCTCTAGTCGAACAAGCCAAAGTGGACACCGTCGTGGTGCTCGAGGTTTCGAGTTTCCAGCTGGAAACGATCCAGACATTTCGCCCGAAGGTTGCAGCCGTGCTCAACATCACACCCGACCACCTCGACCGCCATCGCACGTTCGATGCTTACACCGACGCCAAAGCGCGCATTTTTGAGAATCAGCAGGCGGAAGATTTCGCGGTCTTGAATGCGGACGATCCCACCTGCGCCGGTCTGGTCAGCCGGACGCGGGCGCAAGTCTTCTGGTTCAGCCACAAGAAAGATGTAGAACGCGGCGCGTATGTTCGCGATGGTCGCATCCTCTTTCGGGATGCCAAAGGCCATCGCGAGATCATGCTGGTTTCGGAGATACCGCTCAAAGGAGCTCACAACGTTGAGAACGTGCTGGCTGCCGTGTGTGTGGGCACTCTCTTGGGCTGCGAGCCCTCACGCATCGGCAAAGCCGTCCGCGACTTCAAGGCGGTCGAGCATCGGCTGGAATACGTGGCCACGATTCGCGGCGTTGAGTATTACAACGATTCCAAGGCGACCAATGTCGATGCAACCATCAAGGCGCTGGAATCATTCCCGGCCAATGTCCACCTGATTCTCGGAGGCAAGGACAAAGACAGCGACTACACGCAGCTCAACGGGCTGCTGAAGCAGCGGGTCAAGCGTGTCTACACCATCGGCGCCGCAGCGGAAAAAATCGAGTCGCAGATTAAGGGAGTGGAAGTTGACCACTCCGAGACCCTGGAGACCGCGCTGAGGCGCGCAGCAACGACTGCCGCCGCTGGAGACGTCGTGCTGCTGGCTCCGGCCTGTGCCAGTTTCGATCAGTTCCAGAACTATGAGCACCGGGGGCGAGTTTTCAAAGAGGTAGTGCACGCCCTGGCAATGTAGGCGCGAGCGTCCCGCTCGTCCTCCTTTCTTCCCAGAACCGTCCTTCTCGCCCCTATGTCAACGCTACTGCCCGTACGAGCGAGGACGCTCGCGCCTACATTGCCTGCCAGGAACCAAGATAGTTACAGACCATGGAGAAAATTCACCGACATTCTTCTCTGTGTCGCCGCGTCTCCGTGGTGAAATGAAAATCCCATGGCCAAGCGCGTGAGCGTCGACAGCTGGTTGTTTACCGTTACCCTGATCCTGGTTTTTCTGGGATTGGTGATGGTATTCAGCGCCTCAGCGGTCATGGCCAAGGAGCGCTACGGGTCCGGCTACTACTTCCTGTTGCGGCAAGTGGGATGGGCCGCCAGCGGGATCGTGGCCATGGTGGTGGCAATGAAGGTCGACTACCGCCGCTACAAGCATCCGGGAGTTGTGTTCTCGATGTTGGGTGTCACCACACTGATGCTGATCTCGGTCTTTTTTCTTGACCGCGCCCACAACACCCACCGCTGGATCCACTTCAGCGGTTTCTCATTCCAGCCGTCGGAGGTGGCCAAGGTCGCAGTCATCCTGTTCCTCGCATTCTTTCTGGAGAGCCGCATCAACTCCATGAACGATGTGCGAAACACCGTGCTGCCCGCGGTCCTGCCTACGGTAATGTTTCTGGGCTTGATCGTGCTTCAGCCCGACCTGGGTACTGCCATCGCTTGCGCCGCGATCACCGCTTGCATGCTGTTCGTGGCCGGCCTCGACCTGCGATATCTCGGCTACGGCTTCGGGCTGTCTTTGATTCCTCTTTATTTTCTGGTAGCTCGGGTTGCCTGGCGGTGGAGTCGTATTACGGCGTTCCTGAATCCTTATTCAGACCCTCAAGGCAAGGGATTTCACATCATCCAGTCGCTAATCGCCGTGAGCACTGGCGGCATCACCGGCCTGGGATTCATGGAAGGGAAGCAGAAGTTGTTTTATCTTCCCGAGCCGCACACCGATTTTATTTTTGCCGTCACCGCGGAAGAGTTAGGCCTGCTGGGATCGTTGGTAGTTCTGCTGCTGTTCGGTATTTTCCTGTGGCGTGGAGTTCGCACCGCGCTCCGCACTCAGGATGTGTTCGGCCGCCTGCTGGCTGTCGGAATCACCAGCATGGTGGTGGTGCAGGCTTTCATCAACATGAGCGTAGTGTTGGGGCTCATGCCGACCAAGGGAATCCCGCTGCCGTTTGTATCCTACGGAGGCTCATCGCTGTTTGTGACTTTGGCCTGCGTGGGAGTCCTGTTGAACATCACCAAGCAAACTGACTGAGGCACAGACCAACGGGGGACAGCCGCTCCCGGCTGTCCGGCCGAGCAACGCTCGGCAATTGCTTGCCCGACGGGCGAGGACACCCATCCTCCACTATCTTCGACGCTCCTTAAACGTCAACCTACTAACGCCTGCCACTGCAACTTCCGGTTTATAGTCAGATCATGCGCGCAATACTGGCAGGGGGCGGTACCGGCGGACACGTGATCCCGGCGCTTGCCATTGCTCAGGAACTGCAGAAACGATACAGCGCCGAGGTACTCTTCATCGGTACAGCGCGTGGCATCGAGAACCGGCTGGTTCCCGCCGCAGGCTTCCCCTTGCGACTCGTCCAGGTGGGCGCGCTGAACAAAGTCAGTCTCAAGACGCGGCTCAAGACTCTGTTCGATCTTCCGCGCGCGGTCTGGGATTCACGGCGCATTCTCGCAGAGTTTTCTCCCGATATTGTGATTGGAGTTGGTGGATACGCCTCCGGTCCAGCCATGCTGGCGGCCGTCCTCAAAGGCACTCCAACCCTGGCGTTCGAACCCAACGTGGTGCCCGGCTTTGCCAATCG
>Ga0207100_1052_pt1 | contig 29235 bp, 24 predicted proteins | sample Alteio_BWMinHeat_82_FD_153520 | JGI IMG/M metagenome (GOLD analysis project Ga0207100, IMG submission 153520) | Enriched cells from forest soil in Barre Woods Harvard Forest LTER site, Petersham, Massachusetts, United States -... | ecosystem: Environmental > Terrestrial > Soil > Temperate forest >...
CAGGCGAACCCGCTCCCGGCCACCGGTTTCGCCGAGGTATTGCTGGATCCGGGTCGCGCTCCACAGGGACGCAACGTCGGCATGGGCAACCAGCAGCACAGTTTCTGAAATATTACAGACCAGGCGCGTGGTCGGATCCACCCGCGAAGACGCGTCCACCACGACGTAACGGTAGTGGCCTACCAGCAAATCGAACAACCGCGCAAACTCGGACGTGGCGGGTTCAACGACCACCGGAGTGCTGGCGCCGGCCAGCAACTGCAGGCCGCCGCTGTGTCGAGTCATGAAGCTTTCCAGCAGGGAGCTATCCAGGCGATGCAGGTTGCGAATCGCGTCTACCACGGTGAACTGCGGCTTCACGTTCATGTGCAGGGCGGTGTGACCCAGCGGCGCTATGTCAACCAGCGCCACATTGCCGTGGGCCGCGTGCAGTGCCAGTGCCAGGTTCACGGCTGTGGTGGTGGCCCCGCTGCCCCCCTTGGCATTCACCACGCTAAAGACTTTCCCCCGAGGTCCTTCGTGATCGACTCTCCGTTGGGCCGCAGTCAGCCGGACGAAGGCTTCGAGCAGGTCGGTGGTGGTGGTGGGGCGTTCGATGAATTCGCGTGCACCGGAGCGCATCGCGCTGACAATGACCTGCGGTTGGGACATGCTGCCCACGGCAAAGATCACCGCGTCCCGTACTTCCTGGTGGATCAACTCAATGGCGCGCAGCGCGAGGGTGTGATTGTCCGTGGGCACGTCCACGATCACGACCTGCGGGCTGGCGCTCTGCACCCGCCGCAAAACCGGGTCGGAGACCACCACCGGATAGCTGGTGCAGGTGTGCACCACCCGTGCCACGCTGGTACCATCCACGAGTACCTGCAATACGGCGCGCTGGTCGCTGTCCTGGGCGATCACTACTACGGAAAGTTCGGGCATCGTATTTCTGGCCCCCTACTAGTCCTTATCCAACATTCTACGTGCCAGAACTATAGCTTGCAGATTACGGGAGTCATCCCTTTCACTTCTTGTCTTCACTTCTTGTCCCCGGACGGCTTTCGGCCGTCGAATTTCTCTTTGTCCATATACGGCTGTGGGGTTACTGGCAGCGCGGGAGGCTGGTCGCTGGCAGAAATGCGATGCGCAGTACATAAAACCATCAGCTCGGAATTGGACCTCTGCGCGCTCTTGCTGCGGAAAAAGTTTCCCAGAATCGGGATGTCGCCCAACCCGGGAACCTTGTTGTACAGATCGGTCACCCGGTTGTCGATCAATCCTGCGATCACAAAGCTTTGGCCGTCCTTCAACTCGAACTCGGTTTCTGCTTTTCGCGTACTCAGCGCGGGCACGGTAAATCCAGAAATGGTAAGTGCATTGGCGAAATCCAGAGCGCTGACCGATGGCGCCACTTTCAAGTGGATGTTTCCGTTGGGCATGATCACGGGAGTGAATTTCAACTGCACTCCGAATTCCTTGAACGAGATCGTGACCGCGGTGAAGCCCGCTCCCGGCTGAACGATGGGGAAGGGAAATTCTCCGCCAGCCAGAAAACTGGCTTCCTTGCCGTTCACCGCGATCAGGTTGGGTTCGGCCAGAATCTGCAACAGGTTCTTCTGCTGCAGGGCCTTGATCACCGCACCGATGGGAATGTCGGTGCGGGCGATAAAAAGATTGAGAAAGTCGGAAATGTTTACTGTCGGCGGCGTCGCGGTTGTGGTTGTCGTTGTGCTGTTGCCAGTGGTGGTCGTGGTCTGGGCGGTGTTGTGGACCTGAAGCGAACCGAATTGACCGGTCTGAGTGAGCGCGACAGTATTTCCTTTTCCCAGATCGAATATGTTGATCCCCAACTGGGTGACAGCTGAACGGTCAACTTCCGCGAACTTCACTTCCAGCAGGACTTCCTGCGCCCCTACCGGCCCGAACGTCAGCACATTGACCACGTTCTTCGAATAGGCCTCGGCGATCATGCCGGCGCGTTTCGAAACATCCTCGGTCGAGACGTGGCCGGAGAGCACGATGGCGGAGCGCGACGGTGAGACCGTGATCTGCTCGTCGGGGAAGACACGCTTTTCTTCTTCGGCTGCGGTGCTGACGTCCACATCCACGCGCAGATCGAAGCTGCGCGAGCGCTCGAGCTCGTCCCAGATCAGCAGCGAGACCTCGCCCGCGGCGCGCCCGTGCACCAGGATCTGTGTGGGCGTGACCACGATAGCGTCGGCCACGACATCATCAGTCACGGAGACCCGGCGAAGCCGCTCGGTCGTGTTGATCAGCAGCGACTTGCCCACCATGACCCGCAAGGGCGCGGAGCCTTGGGCAGCGGCTTCAGGGGCCGATGAGCTGGCCTCGGGGCCAGGAGCCTGGGCCGGCGCCGGTTGGGGGGCGGGCGGCTCCTGAGCGACAGCTACCATGGACAGCGTGAGCAGTAATGCCACGAACAGCGACCGTCGCACGACAGGGCTCAAGTTCACTTTGTGTTTCTCCCACATGCGGGAGCGGATCGACATGTCGGCTTCCTCGAAATGCTGGCTACTTCGGTGTGACTTCTTCTCGCTTCGTTCCCTTGATCACTTCCACGGAATAGGCCGGCAGCGGCACCGGCGCTGGAGTCTTAACGGAATGCGCGCTCGTGGATTTGGGCCGCGGCGCTGCGACCGGAGTTGGGGGCGGAACGCCTTTGTATAAAGCACCCGTCGCCACCGAGGCCAGCTCCTGCTGCTTGGTGTCCAAGGGATTGCGCAAGGCCAACTGGATCTTTCCCTGGCTGGTGGCCAGAGTGAGCTTCTGCGCGTCATCGGGAGACACTAACAAAGTGATCACCGGCGTCAGTTGTGGTTCACCGGCTGTGTTGCGTTCCAGCTTCTGCCCAGTGGCGATTACTGCCACGTTCTCCAAAACCGTGGTGGTTCGCTGGTCGGATGCACCGGTGGGATTGCCGGTGAGAAGTACATCCACGCGAGTTCCCGGAACCACGAAGCCGGCAACGCCAATGACCTCGTTCACCCGCACTGAAACCGCCCTCATTCCAGGCGGAATCAGAGACTGCATCCCGGCCCCGGCATTTTCTCCAGCCAGTTTGTTGGGCAGAAAAAATTCACCTCGCGCGATAGGCAGGATGGCGCCCCTGCCCACGACCGAGGTTTTCAGATGGAAGATGTTTGACGGTAGATCGGCGACCGGAAAGCGCACCAGCTTCACGTCGCCCTCGGTGACTTTGGCTCCCACAGCGATGTCATTGGCCGCCACCACCACTTCAACGCCGGGCGCCGTGTCGGCACCGCTTCGCGTCTGCAGAGCACGATAAACGGCGTAGCTTACGACTGCGCCCAGGGCAAGGGCCACAAAGCCAATCAACAAAAGCCGGGTGCGATTCATGCCTGCTCCTCAAAAATCAAAATGGCAATCGCCGGAGACGCGACACCATACACAAGGACTGGCGGCGCCTGCGCGCAACCGCCGACTTCGGCTTAAAGACTGAGACTCAAAGATTAAACAACCGATTTCGGTTGCCAACCTCAGCGCCACTTCGGCGAAGAATCAACATCCCATCCGCGCCCGGGGAACCGAGGCCGGTGCAAAAGCCCGCGCTCGCGCGCGACTCTGCGCTCCGCAGTCACCCCAACCCAAGGGCCTCGGCCCGAGTGCTGCCCGATTCGACGCTACTGGACAGAACTGGCAACCGAAGAGAATACGTTGTTGGCATTGGAACCGATAAGCCGGATGGTTCCGACCACAATCACGAGAATCACCGCCAGCATCACCGCGTACTCTGCGATGTCCTGACCCTGGTCTTCCCGCCAAAGACTTATAGTTTTCGCCTTCATGTTTGTCCTCCCTCAAATCGACCGGATGGGCCGCGAACTCCCATCCTGAGGCCGTCCATAGTTCCTCCCACTCCGGAACGCGATTTCCATTGTCGTTGCTAAATCAAGAGTTTACGCGTCGCCGAAGCGGAAGCCGACGAATCCCCACGCTCATAATACCCTGTGCCATCCTGCCAAGCGACAATTTCTTGCACTCTTTCGCCGACACCGGCACGTACCTGACCAGCTACCGAGTCGGAAGGAGGTCATTTCAGGCTTCACAACATGAGGAGCGCGGTGTTCCAAGCCGGAAGTAGCTAGACTGCCACACTGCGGACAGTTTGCGACCCCAATCGGAAGACCTACTGCGCTTGGGGAGAACGCGGACCGCAGCCGAAATTACTGGATCGAACTGCCTACCGAGGAAAAGACGTTGTTGGCGCCGGTTCCGATCAATCGAATGGTGCCTACGACCACCGCGAGGATCACGGCCAGCATCACCGCGTATTCCGCGACATCCTGACCATCTTCATCCCACAACCTGTCCAAAGCACGGATCATGATTGACCTCACTTGTGCCTCATGCCCCAAACCGATATTCACGCCGAGCGAACCAGCCGAAGAATTCAGACGGAATGATACTGTCCAGTGTGCAATGTTTTGCAGCTCAAAGTTGATGCAGGGGATTACCTAACTTGGTTCCTGGTGGGCTGGGACGGCTGTCGTTTGGTCAGAATTACAGCTTCGGGATCGGCGTAAATCTGCTTCCACTCCGGACCAGATCGAAGGGCGGTGATCAGGGGAGCGTCCGGGGGCAGAACGACAGTCTGGATGTCCCAGATCTGCAGGGATTTTCTCCAATTGTCGGTCAGGTAGTAGCAGTCGCTGAAATCGATCATCAGAGCGTCCCCGTAAACGTCGGCCCGGCCGTCCATGAAGACACGGTATTGCGGGTAGAGCTTCCAGATGAAATATCCGCCCCAGTTGTAGTGGTTCATCATCGGTTCTGGAGGATGCTGCTGTTGCAGGAAGGCAGCCGCTGCGGTGGGGAAACTTTTCGCTTCGCTTTCCGCTTGCTGGCTCACGACCTGTCGAACCCGGAACGCGGTGAAGGTGACAAAGGCAAAGAGCACGAGGAAATTGATTAAGAAGGTGCGAGAGGCCGATCCAGTAAGCGGAGTCCTGAATAACCGGTTAGCGCCCGATTGCTGCAGCCCCGCTTGGGCCAGCTCCGCGAGAAGCGGAACGAGGACCAACACCAAGATTGGAATGTGCCGGATGGAACGCAGCGCGGCCGGAATCGTGGCCAGCAACAGCACGAGAGTGCGAAGGCGAGGGCACCGGGGCAGCAGCGCCAGCCCGGCAACGAGCGCCAGCAGCATGAGCTGCAGCGGCAAGTATGTGCGATCGTGGAAGTCTGGAGAAAACCACTCATGAATGAAGCGGTGCATCGCAGCCGAGCGCAGAGTCTCAAACGGGTACCAGTAGATTTGGACGCCGTTCGGGTTCAGAACGACCAGCGCCAGACAAAGCCCGAAGGCCATTGCCAGCCGTTTCAGGCGCGACGTGGATTTCTGCCGTGGTTCGCCGCCAATAGCTGCTTCCAGACCTTCGCCCAGCAGAAATAGCGCGATGAAAGCCAGTCCAATGGGATAACCCGCATGCAGGTTGACCCATAACAGCATCAGCGGAGCAGTCCACCACAATAGCTTGGGCTGCTGTTCAGAAGCCTCAAGCAGAACCAGAAAAATGCTCGCCAGCAGGAGAGAAAACATCTGCGGACGAACTCCCCAGGAGGGAGCTGAGGCTACCGCCCCCCAAAGGGTCATCAGGGATGCCAGGTAGGGGCGTCCCGACGAGCGTTTGAAAACCAGAAGCAAGGTGGCCGATATCACGACCCCAAAGGCCACGATCAATCCGCCAAACCCCGCGACCCGATACAAACCAAACAGTAGGACCTCTGACAGCCACTCGTGGTTGATCCAAGACTGCCCGAAGCGGGTAAACGAGTAGGGATCGGTGTGGAACAGGCTGTGGTTTTGCAGAATCAGCTGCCCGGTGCGGAGGTGCCACCAGACGTCCGGGTCAGTGATACTCCGAGCGGCCATGGTGAACAGGCCGAGAGCCAGGATGGCCATGAACACGCGGCGAGTTTGCAGGAGGCTCTTCACGATCCGAAAAAGCGACTACTATCAGCGCCGTTGCAAAGTGTACTGTTTCATCGATGGCTCAGAATAGAAGTATTCGACGGACGGCAAGTGGTAATAACAATATTGGGGCGGATAGCTCGTGCTCGCGGCTGCCAAAACCAGTTGCATGAAACGCCTTGTTACAATCTTTGGCGCTGGACTGGCGCTTAGGCTCGCCGCGATTTGGTACCTGGCACACGTAACGCCCCACATGCTTTCCTGGGGCGCCAACGAAGCCGGAGGCATAGCCCGCTGGATCGTAACCAACCACACGTTTTCCTCGCCCTTCCATGATGCGTACGGACCTACAGCGTGGTTAGCGCCGGTCTACCCCGCCATCGTCGCGGGCATTTTTCTGGTATTTGGTGTCCAAACCCCGGCCTCGGCTCTGGCTGTGATGTGCTTTAACGCGGTCTGTTCGGCGGCGACCGGCGTGGTTGTCTACGCGATCGGCAAAGAAATTCACGGCGAGAGAGCTGGCTTGTCTGCGGGTTGGATGTGGGCTGCTTCTCCGTACATCGCGATCTTGCCGTACATCCTATGGGACACAGCGTTGTCGGCGCTGCTCTTCAGCGGAGCGCTGTTGCTGACGATGAGGCTGGGCTCGTCAAGCCCGCTCGCGCATTGGATCGCGTGCGGAGCAACCTGGGGCTTCGTCGCCCTGGTCAATCCCGCGCTGCTCACTCCGCTGCCGATTCTGGCACTGTTGTTGTTCGATCGCGGAAGAAGATGGAAGCAAGTAGCCGTAATGGCGATGTTCACAGTTTTGGTGATCGTTCCCTGGACCATCCGGAACTACGTCGCCTTCCACGAAATCATGCCGATTCGCAGCAACGGGTTAGCCGAAGTGTATTTCGCCAATTGTGGTTTTGGTACCCACCCTCTGGGGCCGAGTATGGAGTATCAAAATCTGGGCGAAGCCGCATTTACAGCACGAGCGGGCCACGCAGCAATCGAATGTGTGCGCTCTCATCCCATGACCTTCTTCCGTGATTCTCTAAGTCGGGCGCTATGGTTCTGGATTTACCCGGTCAACTTTTGGCCGCTCTCGGTTGCCATCGACTTCGCCGCACTCACGGGGCTGATTATGGTGTTCAGAAGAACCAGGCCGGCGGCGCTACCCCTGATCGTGGTGCTTACCTTTTACCCGTTGATCTACTACGCGTCACAAGACGTGTCCCGTTACCGGCATCCTGTCGATCCTGTTCTCTATGCTCTCAGCGGCGTTGTTCTGTCCCGAATCATGCGACTGGGCGGAAAGGTTCGCCGCCGAACCTAAGGCTGGCAGCGAAATTGACTTCGAGAGAAGCCCGTAGATAACATCAGGCTCCTTACGTTGCTTTTAGCCGATTCGTCGTCATGCCCTCGCCTGAGAGCCTCGCGAAAACTTCGTCTGATTCCGGAAATAATTTGCGGAACCCGTGACCTTGTTTTTAGCTAGCGCTGTAAGCCCTCCTTTGACCTCCTCACCATCCGCTACTTGAGCACTGAAGTGCGGGTCTTCGCGAACCTCAAGAACCTGCCTCTCATCGCCAGTTTTCTAGGTATTGGGCATGGCATGATTCTCGGAAAACCTGGAAAGAAGCTATCGGCCGCATTTCCATTCGCGGGCTTACTTTTCTTTTCCGTGATCCGCTATGCCACCTACTTACTGAGCGGGACTTCGATTGTAGGGATCCTGGCAATCCTGCTGTATGTGATGTCTGCGGCAGCGACTCTGCCGGGGACAGAATCCAGATTTGCTGCATCGCCAATTATTACCAACTAGCCCATGATTCGGGCTTCCTGGGATCAATTCTCTTCGCGCACAAACTGGCGGAACAGTACAACCGCAAGCATCGGCAGGTAGATGAACAGCACCGCGAACCGCCCAACCTCGGTAAAGCTGTGCGGGATGTGATACCAACGCCAGATGCCGGCTCCCCAACTCAAGCCGGCGGTGAAAAGAATCTCGCGGCGCGACTTGGGAATAAGCCACAGGATGAAAGTGTCGAAGAACCAGCGTTGGGGCATTATTGCAGTCAACACCAGAAACCATGCATCCTTGTCGCGATAGCGCCACAGCGCCAGGGCCAGCAAGGGGCCGGGCAGAACCAGCAGCGGGAAAAAGTGCTCGTAATTCTTCAGCTGTCCCAACCAGAGCAGCGGCCAGCGGGGCAATGCAATCAGGGTGAGCAATGCCACTGCCAGGCACGCCAGGATGCCGCGGCGGCTCAAGTGAGTAAGCGCCACCGGCAACCCCAGCTGAGGCTTGGCCATGGTCGCGGGCAGCAGGAGAGGGAAGAAGGCGCTGGCGAAGATCAGCGTCGACCACTGCGTCGTCATGAGGCCTCCCCAATAGGGATAAGCCAGAAATACGAACAGGCGATGATAGCCGTGACGGCTGAGGCCGAAGGCCAGCGAGGCGGAGCTGACGCCGTAAAACAAAGCACCCGCAACCTCGGGCCGCAAAGCGACGAAGGGCAATGCGAAAAAAGCGGCAGTCAGCGGATATTGTTCCATCGGCGTGTCGTAAGGATTCTGACCGGCCAGCAGACGCTGGGCAGCGTGGATGGCCCAACCGAAGTCGCCTGCACCCTGATGGAAATGCTGCAGTAAGAAATAGCAGTAGGCCGCACTCGCCACTCCTATCGCCGCGGAGATGCAGATGCGCAATCGCAACGGAAGTCCGCCCGCATAAGTTGTAACATGGAGCGGCTTCTTGTTCCCTCACGCGATTGCTCAAGGACTCCAGACTCGGGCTGCTCCTGGCGCTGCTGTTCGCCGGAAGCATGTGGTTCTACGTGCGGCAAGTGCTCGTACCTTACCAGAAGGCAGACGCCGCCATTCACGGACGGCCGCGAGGCAATCTCTCAGATCTTTATCCGCGTTGGCTGGGAACCCGCGAATTGCTGCTACACCATCGCGACCCATATAGCGTTGAAGTCACGCGGGAAATCCAGACTGGATATTACGGGCGGCCGCTCGATCCGGACCGCACTGACGAGCCTAAAGATCAACAGGGTTTTGCCTACCCCTTGCATGTGGTTTTTCTGCTGGCGCCGACTGTTAGCTTGCCGTTTCCTGTGGTGCAGGCGGGTTTTCGCTGGCTGCTGGTAGTCCTGACGCTCGTCAGCATCTTCCTATGGCTGCGGGTTTTGCGCTGGCAGCCATCATGCACAGTCACTGCGATCCTGATCGTCTTGACGCTTGGCAGCTATGCCGTGGTGCAGGGGATCAAGCTGCAGCAGTTGACCCTGGTGGTGAGCGCGCTGCTGGCGGGTTGCGCCGCGGCGCTGGTCGCGGGGTATTTTTCGCTCGCCGGTTTCTTGCTTGCGCTTGCAACCATTAAGCCTCAACTGGCGTTACCGGTTGCCGGTTGGCTGGTGTTGTGGGCACTCAGTGACTGGCGTCGGCGTCAGATCTTCTTCTGGAGCTTCGCGCTGACCGTGGCGGTCTTTCTCCTCGCCTCCGAATACGTCCTGCCCGGATGGATAGGACAGTTTCGCGGCGCAGTCGCCGCCTATCGCCAGTACACCGGCGGAGCCGGTTCGCTGCTCGACGTGCTGGCTACGCCGATACTGGGAAAGATCCTTGCTGCAGCGGCCGTGATCGCGGTTGCTGTCACCGGCTGGCGGGTGCGGCGGGCTGCACATGATTCAGTCGCCTTCAGCACCATGTTCTCGCTAGTGCTGGTCGTAACTCTGGTGATCGTTCCCAGCTTCGCACCGTATAACCAGGTACTCCTTTTGCCGGCGGTGTTCCTGATCGCCACTTCTTGGAAAGAATTGTGGGGCCGAAACCGGCTTACGCGCCTGGCTGGCGGACTTGCCGTGTTGATAGTTTTCTGGCCTTGGCTGGCATCTTGCGGGCTGATGGCAGCTTCGCTCTTCCTGCCCGCGCGTTCGGTTCAAAGAGCGTGGACTTTGCCCCTCTATACGAGCCTGGGTATTCCCCTCGTGGTCTTAGGACTGTTTACGGCGTGCGCCATCGATCGTTTAAAGGCCTCTTCCTGAGCTGGAGCCCCGAAAACCTGCGCCATGTCATCCTGAGCCCAGCTTACGAATGAGCGGGCGGAGTCGAAGGACCCCTATGATCTTTACGCAGTTGCCGGAGCGCGAAGGCCTTGCTTCTCGGAGACTCCACGGCCAAAGCAGTGAAGCATGTAGGGCTCCTCGACTGCGTGGCCCCTTCGCGTCGCGAAGCGGCCACTCCGCTCAGGATGACACCTTATAAGAGTTGTGCAGCACATCCCTCCCAGACGAACCGCCGCTGGCCATTCACGCGTGCGGATCGACCGAAGATCGTGATCTTACAGTCTCTTTCCGTCCGTGTCGGCCTTGCATTGGGCTGCGATCACAGGTTAGTCTTCTCCCACGCGGCGGCCAGAAGACGTTTTCGGAGGACGGTATGAACCTCAAACTCGAGAAACGCCTGGTCGACGGCGTTAGCGTGGTCTCATGTCAGGGCCGCATCATGTTTGGAGAAGAGGCCAACGCCTTACGGGATTTTCTCAGAGAAGCCTTGAGCGAGAGCAAACGCATGGTCCTGAATCTCTCCGGCGTGACCTACATTGATAGTGGCGGCCTGGGGACCCTGGTTGGGGTCTATTCTTCCGCGCGAGCAGCCGGGGCCGAGATCAAGCTCACCGGGCTGGGCCAGCGTCTGCATGACGTGCTGCAAATTACCAAGCTGGCAACTGTCTTCCAGGTCTTTGATAGTGAGCAACAGGCGCTCGCAGCACTGGATCACGGGGCGGCTTGAGCTTTTGAAGTACCTTACCTTCTCCGTGGGCCCGAACAGTCGGGGCGGGAACGCTGAGATCGAACTCCTTGCCTGCCGGAGCCGATTCTCTTCAAGCGGTAATGAGGGCAGGCCAGCCAAATGACCTATCCGCCTATCACGGGCCCAATTTCATCGCCGGGGTCGGGAATTTTTCCCACTCTGGTTTTCGTGCAGGGGAACGACCAGCGCACCATCAACCTCGACCACACTCCGTTCACCGTCGGCCGTAAGGTGGACAAAGACCTGGTCATTGCCGACCCGCGTGTCTCCCGCGACCACGCTCTGATCACCTCCGAGGATGGACAGTTTTGCGTGGTCGACCAGGGCAGCAAGCATGGAACCTTCGTCAACGGAGAGAGGATCCAGCGCAAGACTCTGGAGCGAAACGATCGCGTCGAATTCGGCGTCCGCGACGTTTCTTATGTCATCTTCCATCCCCACCATGCCAGTTCCAATACGGCCCGCGAATTCCTGAGCCAAATCTCGGGGATCCAGATCTCGACCGACACCACAGACCTGGAGAAGCTGACGCTTTTTCTTGAGGCCGCCCGCAAGCTGAATACGACGGGCGTGCTCGACGAGATTCTGGTGACTTTGCTGGACGCCACTTTGAAGCTTACGCGCGCCGAGCGCGGCTACGTTTTCATGCGGGACGAAGAAGGTAACCTGCGGCTGGCCGCCGGCCGCAATTCCAAGGGCGAGCCGTTGCTCGATGACACCACGATCTCCCACTCGATTTTGGATGAAGGCGTGAAGTCGAATTCGGAGTTTGTGATCACAGATACGAGCCAGTCGCTCGATCTGGCGGGCCGGCACAGCATCGTGGCCTATGATCTCCGCACCGTGATCTGCATTCCGCTGCGGAAGCCGCAGGTGCAGACCACGCGTGACACGGCTGCGGTACCCAGCGAAAGTTCTGCCGAGGTCATGGGAGCGCTGTATGTGGATTCGCGCTTCGCCTCGCGAGACATCTCGAGCGTGAGCAATGACATTCTGCGGGCCATCGCGACGGAAGCGGCCTCGCTGATCGAAAACGCCCGCCTGGTGCAAGCTGAAGAAGCGTCCCGCCGCTACCAGCAGGAGCTCTCCATCGCCGCTTCCATTCAACAGCGGTTGATGGCTGTGACCATTCCTGAAGTTCCCTTTGCGACACTCAGGGGCAGGAATCTCTCTTGTAAAGAAATCGGGGGAGACTTTTTCGATGCGGTCAATACCGAGGAAGGCCTGGCGGTGGTGCTGGCAGACGTTAGCGGCAAGGGAGTTTCAGCCGCTCTGCTGGCTTCGACCCTTCAGGGCATGATCTATTCGCAACTCACGGCCGGGATGCCGCTGATTGATATCGTAGTCGCGGCCAATCGCTTCTTTACCCACAAACACATTGGAGAAAAGTACGCCACGCTGATCATCGCGCGCATCCGGCGCGATGGGGAACTGGAGTACGTAAACTGCGGCCACGTGCCTCCGTTGTTAGTCTGCAATAAAGAGGTAATCCGGCCGCCTCACGGCAACCTTCCTGTAGGCCTGCTGAGCGACGCTACTTATGAAAGCGATCACGTCAGCCTACACGCCGGCGATCGCCTGATTCTGGTGACGGATGGAGTCACGGAAGCGGAAAATGCCCGCGGCGACTTCTTCGAAGATTCGCGTCTGGAGAGCGTGGCCGCGAAGAGTGCAACTCTCGAAGATATTTTTACCGCTGTCGCTAACTTCTGCGGCGGCACGCCGCTCAGCGATGATTGCACCGTGGTCGAGTTGGTGTACTCGGGTTAAGAGCTGTCAGCTCTCAGCTGTCAGCTATCAGCCATCCGATCTGTGGTCTGCGCCTTAAACTTGCCCACTGTGGTTCGCTCAGCTGGAGGCCTGGTCTGGTGAAGAATCTTGTCTCCTCGTTGCTGATGGTCGCACTAGTCTTGGCTGGCAAAGCATTTTGCCAGAGTTCCGGCTCGACGTCCGATGCGGTCGCACTGTACGTGAAGGCGGAAATGGCGCGGCAGCATATCCCCGGCGTCGCGCTGCTGGTATCGCGTAATGGTAAACCCGTCTGGGCCCAGGGCTTTGGCTTCTCCAACGTCGAGCTGCAGGTGCCGGTCAAGCCCGAGACCCTTTTCCAGTCGGGATCCGTAGGCAAGCAGTTCACCGCAACAGCCATCATGATGCTGGTCGAAGAGGGAAAGATCAGCCTGGATGACTCGATCACGAAATACTTTCCTGAGGCCCCAGCCAGCTGGAGGCCGGTCACTGTCCGCCATCTCCTGAGTCATACCGGTGGCTTCACGGACTATCCGAAGAATTTCGATTTCCGCAAGGACTACGGCGAAGACGAACTTCTCAAAATCGTCGAGGCGATCCCACTGGCTTTTCCGCCGGGTACGAAATGGAGTTACAGCAATCTCGGATATTTGACGCTGGGCATCCTGATCCACCGCGTGACTGGCACGTTTTACGGCGACATGATGCAGGCTCGAATCTTTCGGCCGTTGGGGATGCAGACGACGCGCATCATCAGCGAAGCTGACATCATTCCCAATCGCTCGGCCGGTTATCGGCTGGTCAAGGGTGAGTTGAAGAACCAGCAGTGGGTCTCGCCCGTTCTGAACACCACCGCCGATGGCAGTCTCTATTTCTCAATTCTGGATCTGGCGAAGTGGGACGCGGCTCTGTACACCGAAAAACTTCTGAAGCGCTCCAGCCTGGATCAAATGTGGACCGTGGTCAAACTCAACAGCGGTCAGCCCAATTCCGGTAATTATGGATTTGGGTGGGAGATAACCAGCTCGCACGGACATCGAGTCATCGATCATGACGGTGCGTGGCAGGGGTTCAAGACGCAGATTTCCCGTTACGTGGATGACAAGCTGACGGTAGTGGTGCTGGCCAATCTGGCGGAGGCCGATCCGGGGAAGATTGCGGAGCACGTGGCTGAGTTCTACCTGAACGGCCAGACAGAAGCAGGCGCTGCCTCAGCGCAATAAGGCCTGTCATCCTGTGCGGAGTCGAAGGACCCCTAGCGGCTTATCGAACGTTGCGGTCCGGACGATTCCGGTGGCTGCGCCCGTCAGCCAGCTTGGGAAGAGTAGAGATCCTTCGACTGCGTGGTTGCTTCGCTGTGCGAAGCAGCCACTTCGCTCAGCGTGACGGCTGTCATGACAGTACGCTTAGGATGCCTGCTTCGCTCTGAAGCGAAAACTCCGCTGGCCGTTTCCTGCGCGGGACAGCTGGGTGCGCAACCGCTATATAACACTTTTTTGTTCGAATCTGGCAAAACCTGATGTATCCTCCCGCCATGAATTTCACCCTACTTGATTGGTCGGCCATCGTCCTGTATCTGGGCATCACGCTTGCCCTGGGCCTGTATTTCCGCTCCCGCTCGGGCAAGAGTGTAGACGACTACTTCGTTTCCGGCCGGAACGTTACCTGGTGGCTGGCGGGCACGTCGATGGTGGCGACCACGTTCGCGGCCGACACTCCTCTGGTAGTCACGGGTCTGGTTTATACCCAAGGCATCGCCGGCAACTGGTTGTGGTGGGCTTTCCTGCTTTCCGGGATGATGACGGTGTTTCTGTTTGCCCGCCTATGGCGCCGCTCCGGACTCCTGACCGACGTGCAGTTTGCCGAGATGCGCTATTCCGGAAAGCCGGCGGCGTTTCTGCGCGGCTTCCGCGCCATCTACCTCGGCCTGCTCATGAACTGCCTCATCCTGGGCTGGGTGACCAAGGCCATGACCAGCATCGTGGCGGTGACGTTGGGGGTGAGTGATCGCAGCGCCTTGGCCATCTGCGTTCTGTTTTTGATTCCGTTCACTGGCCTCTATGTTGCGCTGGGCGGATTGTGGGGCGTGCTCTGGACCGATCTTTTTCAGTTCGCGCTCAAGATGGCGATCGTGATTGGAGTCGCTTGGTACGCTGTGGCCGCCGCCGGCGGTATGGCCACGCTGCTGGCCCGTCTGGCGGAAATGCGGGCCGCCGCCGGCCCGGGCGTGGGAGATGCGACGGCTTTCTTTCCTGATTTCTCGCGTCCATTTTCGCAAGAAGGTTTGTGGCTCCTGCCGGTAATAACCTTCGTAGTGAACATCGGATTACAGTGGTGGGCCTTCTGGTATCCGGGCGCGGAACCAGGCGGCGGTGGCTACATCGCACAACGCATCTTCAGCGCGAAGGACGAAAAGAACGGTCTGCTTGCCGTGCTGTGGTTCAACGTCGCACACTATGCTTTGCGCCCCTGGCCGTGGATTCTGACCGCTCTGGCCGCGGTCGTACTGTACCCACACCTGGAGCATCCCGAAACCGGATACATGCTGGTGGTAAGTCAGCATGTGCCGCCGGCGCTGCGCGGCATTGTGATTGCCGGCTTCATGGCGGCCTTCATGTCGACCATCGCGACCCAGCTGAACTGGGGCGCTTCTTATCTGGTATCGGATTTCTATCGCCGCTTCATCAAGCGCGACGCCGACGATAAGCACTACGTGCTGATCTCCCGTCTGGCTACGGTGCTGCTGGTGATCGCATCCGCGGGAGTTTCGGTTCTGCTGTCTGACATTCGTTCGGGATGGCAGGTGGTGCTGGAGGTGGGCGCCGGCACCGGCGGCGTCTACCTGCTGCGCTGGTACTGGTGGCGGATCAATGCCTGGAGCGAGATTTCCGGGATGGCAACGGCACTCGCGGTGACCATCTGGTTGCGTTGGACCGAGCCTTTTTCCGGGACCAATCCTGTGGTCTTTGCCAAGACGGCTTTGACTACGACTGTCATCACCACCTTGGTCTGGCTCGTGGTTACTTATGTGACGAAAGCGGAGCCGGAGGCGGTGCTGCTGAAGTTTTACCGTAGCGTTCGGCCGCAAATAACTGGCTGGCAGCCAGTTGCCCGCCTCGCTCCCGAGGTACCGCCGACCCATGACCTGGGCCGAAATCTGCTCTCCTGGGTGCTCGGCTGCCTGATGGTCTACCTCGCTCTGTTTGGTTTGGGACACGTGCTGATCGGGCCTTTCTGGGAGGGAGTGGGGCTGCTAGCGGTGGCGGCGGTTTGCGCCGGAGCGCTTTATTCTAATATCTCTCGTAGCTGGGGCGCGGAAGCTACCTAGCAATACTTGCAAATGCGGCTTGTGATGCCGTCGGAGTTCAAGCCCCCACGTAACGTTGACCCAGCCATGGCGGCGAGTAACTTTGCTCTTTGGGGACATTTCCTCAAAGGACACTCGCCTGTGATCGAGCCTGTTGCCACCAGACAAGCCGCCAGTTTGATATTTCTTTGCTTTCATCGTTTTAGGAATACCTTAACGTTCGCGGCCGCAGCACTCCTGATGGTTGCTGCTGTGAGTCTTGCCAGTGTTGCTGAGTCAAAGGCAACGTCCGGCACGTGCGTGGCCAGCATTGCGGACCTCGCCGGCCTGAACGCCGATGACAGCACTGACGTAAATGCGGTGAAGGAGTACAAAGAGGCGGTTGCGCAGTTGCTCTATAAAGCGCGCTACGAGCAGTTGGATTGTCTGGCCGATTCCGCGCGATTGCATAAAGAAAAATTTCCGGGCGGAATGTGGAAGTTGCACCTCTTGTATGCCGGGGTCGAAGCGCCTCTCCGGCATGCGACTCCTCAGGACTGGAACACGCATTTACTTCTGCTCAAGGGCTGGGTGTCCAAGAAGCCGCGTTCCATCACCGCGCGTATCGCACTGGCCGAGGCGTATCTTGCCTACGCATGGGACGCCCGGGGCGGTGGTTTTGTGGACACGGTCAGCGAAAGTGGATGGAAGCTGTTCGAAGAACGTACGGCTGAAGCCAAGCGGGTCCTGGAGAAGGCTGCAACCCTGCCCACCAAATGCCCTGAGTGGTACGTTGCAATGCAGAATGTGGCCTTGTCCCAGAACTGGAGCCTGGCCGATGCGCGGGCACTTCTCAACCAAGCCTCCGCATTCGAGCCAGACTATTACTACTACTATCGCATGTATGCCAACTTCGTCCTGCCCAAATGGAACGGAGAACCGGGCGACTCCGAAAAATCTATGAAGGAAGACGCGGACCGTATCGGTGGGGAGCGGGGCGACATTCTCTATTTTGAAATCGCGGGTAGTCTTATCTGCCGATGCAATAACGACCTTCAAGTGAAGCGGGTGTCATGGCCACGACTTCAGAGAGGCTTTGAGTTGTTGGAAAAACAAAACGGCCCGTCCATGACGAACTTGAACCTGCTTTCTTATATGGCTATCAAATTCAAGGATTTCTTCCTGGCGGATAAATTGTTTACCCGCATTGGTGACCAATGGAGTACGGACACCTGGGGAAACCAGTCATACTTTGACCAATGGAAAGACTATGCGTCGAAGGCGGCCTCGGCGACGTCCCTGCAACATTTGTGGCGAGAGGCCGCCGATGCGAACGTGCAGGCTTCCGATGGACCCGCCTACAAATCTGCCTTCGAGGATAAGTTCAAAGGTTTTGTGCAAGAGTGCAAACTGAGTGCGGGCGCCGATGACGGCACGTTCGAGGTGCTAATCAGCGTGAGCCAGGACGGATTCGTCGAAGGATGGGCCGCAGAACCGGAAACCAAGGTCAGCCGGTGTCTGCAGCAGACCCTAATGGCGCCCCGGAGGAGCGATGCCAAGGGTCCGTTTCCGCAGCCACCTCAGCCTCACTACAAGATGAGAATCGATCTCGATTCCCCGATTCATGCTGCTGCTGCGCCGAATTAGTCGGAGGACGGCGTCCCGCGCGTCATGCACAATCCGGACTCGACGGGCGGGACGCCCGTCCTCCATAGCGCGGCGCCATCTCACCTCTGTCCGCACGCTCAAGGGCTTCTGCTCAATCGACTCTTACAACGTAGTTCGCACCTTCCCAGCGTTGTTCCTGCGGCCAGTAAAAGGTGAAAACAATCTCGCGCCCAACCGCGAGTTGGTCAGTGGGCAGGTCGGTGACGAAGACTTCTAACGGATGGCGCGTGGTTGTGTTCTGCGTGGTTTGCCATCCGTCGAAGCTCCAGTGCACCGCTGCCGGCGCGGGCAACAGCATCCGCAGCTTCTTTCCCTGAGGCACAGTCCGGCACTTGTTGTTGAATCGCCATTCGAAGTAAGCAGCTTTTTGCTTTTGCACCTGGTAGCGCTGCACGGCTTGTGGCGGCTGGTCGAATATCTTGCCGTCGCGCAATGATCTTCGCAGCTTGACGTACTCGGAGTGCGCCCACACCAGCGGACAAGCCGAACCCGTGGGCTTGCCGCGGAACAACTCGAGTGCTGGAATATCGCCGGCGTCCCAGACTTGTTCGGGAATGAGGCGACCGCCGTCGGCCGAGAGCTCCATCACTCTTAACAAGTCTTCCGCAGCCTGGGGACGTCCCGCCGCCAGTTCGTAGTGCGCCCGCTCGCCGGCCAGCAAGGGCCAGGGCCGCCCAATCCCAGTTCCGTCGAAGGGCGATCCGTCTTCGTGCTCGCCATAGCCGTCGCCGTTATATCTGTACCAGCAGGGGCCCTGGGGCAAGTTCGCTTTGAGTCGTGCGTCGATGACTTTGACGGTGTTCAGGATTCGCGGATCATCTGGTGCCCGCAAACCAAATCGCACCAGGGCGAGCGAGTCGGGGCTGATCAGGTGCACTGCTTGAGAGAGGTTCTCTCCCGGAGGTCGGTTCTTGATGGGGACAAAACCCTCGAGCGGCGACGGCGCGCAGTCCGATTCCGGAGGTGCGATCCGCACGTAGTAGCCTTCCACTCCAAGTTGCCGCGCCAGGTCGCTGTTCTTGGCGTAGACCCAGCGTTCAATGTTGTCGTTCCAGCAATCGGCGGTCTCGCGCAGGTGGTTTGCAATGTCTTTTTGTCCCACCGCGTCGGCCAGATCTGCGGCGGCAAGCAGTCCGGATATCTCCACCGCCAGGGTAAACGGCGAATAGCCGGCGTCTTCCTCCCATCGGTCCTGTTGGGTCACCGGACCATTGCGGAGAATGAATCCCGCAGCCCGGCTGACCAAGGCCCACCAGCGAGTGAGTTCGCCCAATACAAAGGGAGAGTGCCGCCGCAGCATGTCGAACAGCAGAATGGGGAAGGCAGCCTCGTCCATCTGCATTCCGTTCCAGTAAGGGCGCCCGTCCAGCCACATGTTTTGGGCCCAGTGTCCATCCGACTCCTGGGTAACTTCCAGATAGCTGAGGATGCGCAGAGCATCAGGTTCAGCGCCCGCGGCCAGCAAACCGAGAGCGGTTTCCACCAGATCCCGAGGCCAGACTAGATGGTATCCGCCGAGGTCTTCATCGCCCTTGTTGAATCCCCAGGGAATGGAAAGACTGGCGATTATACCTCCCAGGAAGTCTTTGGACTCGTGCGACCGCATTACGGCCATGCTGGTACGATACAGGTCGACTTCGCGGCGGGGTTCATCGAGCTTCAAGAGACCGTCCTGCCAATGCTTCCAGTGCCAGACGTAGTGCTTGCGCAGTTCGTCATAGGACTCGAACAAACTGGAGCGTGTCTCTTGTCCGGCTTCGGACCAGATGCCTCCGAACCCGAGCGCCAGCGTGAACACGCCGTTACTTGCCGCTAGGTCGATCTCAGCCGTAAGCGCTACATTCCCATTTTCCGCGTGGGTGTAGTCCCAGGTCATCTGGAAATGCTGAGAGAGGTCCTGCCATCCGTCGGAGAATCCGGCAAAGCCTACTGACATCTTTCGCCAGGGGACCGAGCACATGAAGGCGAGGGCGATCGACTCGCGGTGCGCGTAAAGGGTGGGCGTGCCTTTGTATTCTCCGACCCAGCCGGTGTTTTCCCGGCCGCAATTTGCCAGGTGGGGCGCCAACAGCGCGTACAGGCGATAGTCGGCCAGCGTGCCCTGCAAGGGCACGAAATGGATCCTTTGCAGCACGACGTTCCGGTAAGGGTCGGAGAAAACTTCTTTCTCGATCCGGTAACGTCCCTGCAGTTCTGTGTTGGTTAGTTTGTAAACTGGAACGCCAGGCTCGAGCGCATGGTTTTCAAATTCGCAGCTGCGTTTTTCTTCGGAGAAATAACTGGAGCCGTCGGTGACGATCAGTCCCAAATCGCGGGTGCAGGCCTGGTCCACCCGCGGATAGTAGACTTCGTTCAGGATGCCGTGGCTGAGGGTGAACCATACGCGGCTGTGCAGGTTGAGCGCCGTCCCAATGCCCCTTTTGGCGCTCGAAGTCCAGCGCGGCGCAATTCCCGGCCAGCCCGGGGCAAAGCGTTCAGTTCCGTTATCACTCACTGCGGAAGTCCCCGTTCCATAATTCTTGCCGCTTCAGGCGGGAAGGCGCATCCTAGTCTCCAGAATTCTACCAAGTGTGAGGCGGACACTCCTGCTCGCCGCATTTGAACTTGATTTTGCTGATTGCGACATCGCAGAGAAGTCAACGGGCTTAGAAAAATCAGAGTCAAAAGCGGCGGACAAGAGTGTCCGCCCCACACAACACACAGGGGGCGCGAATGAGAAATGTTGCGGTATGGGCTGCGGCGATTGTCTTACCTGCCGCGTTATGGGCCGCGGCCAGCGACATCGATACCCAGAAGTCCGTGATGACGGTTCGCGTGCTCAAGGCGGGATTGTTTTCTGCCTTCGGGCACGAGCACGAGATCAGTGCGCCCATCAAAGATGGAAAGTTCAGCGAAACTGACCGGTCCGTGGAGCTCATTGTCGATGCCCGCCAGATGCGGGTCATGGACAAGGAGGCATCGGAGAAGGACCGGGCCGAGATACAGGAGACCATGCTGGGCCCGAAGGTGCTCGATACCGCCCGGTTTCCCGAAATACACTTCCGCTCAACTACGGTCGAACCCACCGGCAGCGGCTGGTCGGTCACCGGAGACTTGACGCTGCATGGGCAAACTCGGCCGGTAAAGCTGGAAGTTCGGGCGCAAAACGGACACTATCAAGGCTCGGTAGAGCTTAAGCAGAAGGACTTTGGGATCGAACCCATTGTCGTTGGCGGCGGGGCGGTTAAGGTGAAGAACGAGTTGCGCGTAGAGTTTGACATCATGGCGAAACCGTAAACGGACGCCGGCGCTACCCGGTTCAGGTAACCCCGGTGCCGAATCCTGCGTCCAAGTCTATATAGGTAAATCCAGGTATTCGTGTTTCCTGGCGGGCGTATAATCCAACCAGGGTCCTCCTGGGGCGGGACGGAATATAGGGAGTCCATTATGAAGTTACGGCTCTTGGCACTATCGGCTGTGTTGTTGACGTTGAGCTATGCGGCTCCACGGAGTTGGGCACAAGACCAGGGCAATTCCGCCCCCTCTGCCTCCGACAGCACACCCAAAAGCACGGCTCCTGCGCCTGTAAACCCGGCTGATCCGGACAAGGTCAGACATGAGGGCGGCAAAGAAGATGTAGATGCTGTCGGCAACCGAAACGTCGGTTGCAAAACCGGCATGGGTAACTGGTATGGCGTGGAAAAGCAGATCGCCATGGGCAAACAATATGCCCAGCAGGTAGAGTCCAGCGTCAAACTGATCCAGGACCCCGTGGTTACAGAGTACGTGAACCGGGTGGGACAGAACCTGGTGCGCAATTCCGATGCCCAGGTCCCGTTCACGATCAAGGTAATTGACTCCGACGACATCAACGCATTTGCGCTGCCCGGCGGTTTTTTCTATGTCAATTCCGGACTGATCCTGGCGGCGGATGAAGAAGCCGAACTTGCCGGGGTTATGGCGCACGAGATTGCCCACGTGGCGGCCTGCCACGCGGCGCGTGAAAATACCCGCGGCAACCTGATGCAGATGGCTTCGATTCCTCTGATCTTCGTAGGCGGAGCGATCGGCTATGCCGGCTACGAGGCAGCGGGTTTAGCGCTGCCCATGACCTTCCTTCATTTCTCGCGAGGCTTCGAGTCCGAAGCTGACTATCTGGGACTGCAGTACATGTACAAGTCAGGGTACGATCCGCAGGCCTTCATCGCCTTCTTCGAAAAGGTGCAGGCGCAGGAGAAGAAGAAGCCAGGGACTCTAGCCAAGGCCTTCTCCACGCATCCCCAGACGCCGGACCGGATCGCCAAGTCACAGGAAGAGATCGCAACCATCCTGCCGGCGCGCGCGCAGTACACCGTTTCCACGTCAGAATTTGACGACGTGAAGTCGCGGCTGGCGGCGATCGAGAATCGACACAAGATTCTGGACAAGAAGGAAGACAAGAACAAGCCTACCCTGCGGCGGACCTCGACGCCGGATAAGAACGGCAGCGACGACAAGGGAACCAACGATGATGATCGGCCCACGCTGAAACGCCGGGACGATAGCAGCAGCAACTAATTTAGGCGCGGGACGCTCGCCCACATTTCAATATTTCATTGAAAAAGCCGCGACGAACTCGCGGCTTTTTATTGAAGCGATCGGAAAACGTCTTTAGGCAGCGGCCCGGTGCGCCAGGGACGCCACGTAATTCCGCTGTTGCGACTGCGAAGTGATGACCTTCATCTCCTGCCAGTCATAGGGGAACTCTCTGCCGCAGTCCAGACATGCGACGTACGTGCCCGTGAGCTTCGACGCCGAACTGCGACGGCAAGCGGGCCGAACCGAGATAGGAAAAGTATAATGAGAATGTCTGCAACCAAAGAAATTGTCGAACAACTCGGCGATCATGCTTCCTCCCAACCGGCCCTCTAGATCAGCCGGCCAACCCCTAACAAACTATTAGATTCAGTTTGATCAATAAAGGTTCCACTAGTACATGAAGGGAGGAAGCAGCCGTCTGCAAGTGCTTGCAGTCAAGCAAGAACCGCGTGTGGACAGCCGCCCTCGGCTGTCCAGCGGAGCGAAGCTCCGCTGCTTGTTTCGCGCCAAACTTGGTCGAGGTTTCGCTCGACTGGACAGGCGAGCGCGGCCGTCCCCGCGTGATCTGTGCTGATTACTGCAGGTCGGTCAGGCCTCTCGCGGGCCGGTTTTCTTGTGGGCTTCGCACTTGGCGACAATGGCAGAACGGAGACGGTTGCGCAGATCGTCGGGGAGTTCGTAAAGCTGGGAATCGCGGTAAATCTCGATGGTCTTCTTGGTGGTGTCGCAAACCACGTAGCAGTTGTGGCACCAAGCCAGATGGTCTTCCAGTTCAGCCTTGGTGCGGTCGTCCAGGACGCCGTCCAGGTAGTTGGTTAGTTCCTGCAAAAACTCAGCGCACTTCACTGTTTGCCATCTCCGCTCTCACGTTTCTGGAAGTAACGGCTGAGCCGTTCCCGCAACTGCAACCGGGCCCGCAGGAGCCGCGATTTTACCGCCGGAATGCTGAGCTCTAGCGCCTCAGCTGTTTCCTCGGTCGAAAGCCCTTCTACGTCCCGCAGGACAAAAACCGTGCGGAAACTCGGAGGAAGCCCCTGAATGGTCTTACTCAGGATTTCCTTCAATTCCGCTTGGTTGTACTGCTGCTCAGGGTTCGGACTCCAGTCCGCTACCTCGCGCGGGACCGAGTCCTCCTCGGTCTTTACATCCTCGTCCAGCGAAACCATACGCTCCGGCCGCCGGCGCCGCAACTTCATCAGCGCTTCGTTGACCGCGATGCGTACCAGCCAGGTGTAAAACTTCGACTGACCCTGGAACTGTTTCAGGTTGGTGTAAGCCTTGAGGAACGCATCCTGCACCACATCTTCCGCGTCTTCGCGGTTCTGCGTGATGTGTTGTGCGATGCGGAACACATTCCGGTCGTAACGCCGGACCAGTTCCTCGAACGAGCTTACATCACCGCCCTTGGCGGCCTGAACCAGTGCCAGCTCGTCGCTGACCGGCTCACTTACATTTGGTTGGATGGCTGTCATCTTCCTTCCGATGCAACAATTTTCGCGCCCTGAGGCCGGCGACAGAAATGTTATTTTACTTGGTAACCCAAGTTTCGGCTTATTTGTTTTGACGTATCTATAACTGGGCGGTTTGCGATAAATTCCATGGGGCGGACATTCCGCACTAGAACACGTCCTTAGGTGACCGGAAAACACGGGTCAAGTGACCCTATAATAAAGGTTTAACCGAGATGAAGGCCAAAAAAGCCGGATCCAGCGGCCGAAGCGCTGACCTGACCATGGCGGAGAGAACGGAAGTCGAACAAATCGTCGAGAAGGTCGTGTCGCAGGTTCTGGATCACCATGTCCCGGAGTTGCGGAGTGAGTTGGTACGCCGGGTTCTCGAGGGGCTTCCTCAGTCGACGGGGGTGGCAGGTGTTTCTGCAGACGGTGGCTCGGCCAATTTGTTGAAAGCGATTTCGGCCATTCAGTCGGGCACGACGCAACGCGAGATTCTGCGCGCTCTACTGGACAATACGGTACGGTACAGCGGTCGTGGGGCGCTATTCGTGGTCAAAGCGGGCGCGGCCACGGGCTGGCAGGGACGCGGCTTCACCCAGGACGGCGACGATAGTATCAAGGATTTTGCGCTCAACGTGACCACGGGGGTGCCCGAGCAGGCCATGCGGTCGCGCATGCCGTTCAGTGGCGCGACCCGGGATATCAACCCTGAATTTGTCTCGAAGTTCGGCGCACCAGCCAATGACCAGTTGCTGGTGTTGCCGCTGTTGTTGAAGGAAAAAGTTGCCGCGCTGGTCTACGCCGATGCCGGCGTTGAAGGCGGTGGAAAGCTGGACGCCGCCGCCGTCGAGCTGCTGGTGCTGGCGACCAGCGCGTGGCTTGAAGTAGCCTCGTTGCGTAAGCAGGCACTGAAGGAAGAAAAAGAAGAATCAGGCGAGCCGGCCGGCGAGAGGACTGAAACTGTTCCCCCGCCGCAGGTGCATGCCGCTCCGGCCCATTCAGATCCTTTCGCGGCTCACGCTCCCAAGCACGTGGCACCTGTCCATCAGCCGGTTGCTGCTCCGCCGGTTGAGGTCGAACAGCCAGTCGTGGTGGCTCAAGGCGAGCCGGTGGTGTCAGCTGCGGCGGCGGCCGCTGCCGCTCCCGCCACCGATGCCTTCGCCAACCTCTCGCCTGAGGACGCTGATGTCCACCGTAAGGCGCACCGCTTCGCGCGCCTTCTGGTGGATGAGATCAAGCTGTACAACCAGGTCAAAGTCAGCGAGGGACGCAAGAACAAGGATTTGTACGACCGGCTCAAGGAAGACATCGAAAAGAGCCGGGCAACATACCAGAAACGATACGGCAACACGGCGGCCGGTGGAGCCGACTACTTCAGCCAGGAACTGGTGCGCAGCCTGGCCGAAGATGATACTTCCATCATGGGCGCCAATTTTCGGCGAAATTAATCAGAGTGGTCCTTCATCGTTGGCCATCGGTCCTGATTGGAATTTCTTTGATTGGGGCAGTCCTGTGTGCCGATCTGCCCTCCTTCGCGTCGCCTGCCCCCGCGCAGTCGTCTACCCGAAAAGTTCAGACTCCGCGAAAGAAAAAGGGCAAGGTCGTTGCCAGGCGCCGTAGCCATCCGACCCCTCGATCCCGCCGGATGCACGCCGCGTTTGTTGCCTCCACCAGCCTGAAGCCGATGGCGCGGCAACTGCTGCAGGACCGGACTCCCGCCGCTTATGCAGGAGTCGAAGCCTATGCCCGGCATCACACTCAGGAAGATGCGGGCGCGCTGGCCTGGCTGGTGTTGGGATATGCACACATCCTCGACAAGGATTACGCCAAAGCCGTGGACCCCCTGAATCGCGCCAAGTCCAAGGCGGGAGACCTGGGTGACTACGTCAGCTTCTACCTGGGTACAGCCTACTTTCAGAGCGGGAAAACGGCGGAAGCCGTCACCACCCTGACTGATTTCGAAAAACAATATCTGGAGTCGTTGCTGTTGCGCGACGCGCACGTCCTGTATGGCACCGCGCTGCTGGCGGAAAACCGGGCGCAGGACGCGATCACGATACTGGAAAAAAATCGGCAGCCGACACGAGCCGATCAGGAATTGGCTCTGGGACGGGCCTATGCCGCAGCGGGTCAGCCGGTCAAGGCCGCCGAGATTCTGCGCAACCTGTACATCACGATGCCGCTGAGCCCCGAAGCCACCCAGGCTGATGTTGAACTGAAGAAGCTGGCTTCGACCGCGCAGTTACCACCGCTGGGACTGAACGGACGCAGAACGCGCGCCGATCTGCTAGCCAAAGGCAAACGCTTCAGTGATGCCGCGGACGAGTACCGCGATCTGCTCCCGGTGGCGAGTCCGACCGACCGTCCTGAGATTCAACTGGCACTGGCGGTAGCCTTACACAAATCGGGTCAGGACAAGGAAGCAAAAAACGTCCTGGAAAGCTTGAACAGCTCGGCGCCGGACATCAATACGCAGCGGCTGTATAACCTGGGAGAGATTGCTCGCGCCAGTGGTGACGAGGATGGCTTTCTGCGCTATCTGGCAGACCTACGCCAATCCGCTCCCACCAGCTTGTGGCTGCAACAGGCGTTGCTTTCTGCCGGCAATTTTTATCTCCTCAAGCCCGACTATGACAAGGCGATTGATGCCTATCGGGAGTTGCAGCAGCGCTTTCCCAATGCTGGCCGAGCTTCTTACGCGCACTGGAAGGTGGCATGGCTCAGCCTGCGCCAGGGGAGAAGCGCCGAAGCCAAAGCTGGATTTGAGCAGCAAATCGGTTTGTATCCCACTTCGGCGGAGGTCCCCGCCGCCCTGTACTGGCGGGCCCGCCTGGCGGAAGAGGACAAAGACACCGCCATGGCCCGGGCGTACCACCAGAGGCTTTCGGAACGCTTCCGCAATTTCTACTATGGCGAACTGGCGCGCCGGCGCCTGCGAGAGATTCCATCCGACGGCGATCCCGCGCACTACGCTTTGCTCGACCGGGTCCCCGCAATCGACGCCGGGACCAACATCACGACCACCGATCCACCCACGGACAACCTGCGCTATCAGAAGGCGCAAGTGCTGGAGAATGGCGGGCTGTTAGATTTTGCCATCCTCGAGCTGCAAGCCGCCGCCAGCGAAGACCAGGGCAACTGGCTGGTCGCGGAGACGGCGAAACTCTACGAAGACGCGGGGCGCTATGACGGAGCGATTCATGTTTTCAAACGCGCCGTACCCAACTATTTCGCGGTAGATTTGCCGACCCTGCCCAGGCCTTACTGGGAGGCCCTGTTCCCCAAGCCTTACTGGCCTGACCTGAAGAAGTTCTCCTCGCAGAACGCGCTGGATCCCTATCTGGTGGCGTCCCTGATACGGCAGGAGTCGGAATTCAACCCCGGCGCGGTCTCGCGGGCCAATGCACTGGGCCTGATGCAATTACTGCCCAAGGTCGGCAGTGCGGTAGCGAAGCAGGAAAAGCTCAAGCACTTTTCGTCTGACCAATTATTTACTCCGGAGATAAATCTGCAGTTGGGCACCCGCTATTTCCGCGAGATGGTGGATAAGTTTGGCACCTTTGAATACGCCCTGGCCGCCTATAACGCAGGTACAAACCGGGTCGATGACTGGCTGGGACAGGGGAAATACCGTGATCCGCAGGAATTTGTGGAGTCCATTCCGTTTACCGAGACCCGGGAATACGTACAGGCCATTCTCCGCAACGCCAACGTATACCGGCAGTTGTACGGAGCCCCCTAAACTTTCTTGTCATCCTGAGCGAAGTGTTTGCTTGGCAACGCGAAGGAAACGCGTAGTCGAAGGATCTCTACTCTTCCCATATACTCGCTTACGTGGGCGGCCACGGAATAGTCCGTGCCGCAACCTCGATCAGCTGCTAGGGGTCCTTCGACTTCGCTGGCCGATTCGCACGCGAACCGGCCAACCACGCTCAGGATGACAGAGGGAGGGGCCAGGTCAGGATTTACACGCCAAAAGGGCTCCCGTTGGCTGCTTCTGTCACTTCTTTTTACAATCTTTTGTTGTTCCTCACAGCCGGGGGAGGACTAAGATACTCGGCAACGCGGCAACACGAACCGCGAGGATTACTTTTCTATCCAGCCAGCAGTACAAATATGAAGGAGACAGTCTCATGACAAATTCTGTGAAACCGGTTCCTGAGGGCTTCCACACCGCAACCCCGTCTCTGGTCGTTCACGACGCCCCCAAGGCGCTCGAGTTCTACAAGAAAGCATTCGGCGCCGAGGAGCGGATGCGGATGCCGGGTCCCGATGGGAGAATCATGCACGCTGAAATAAAAATCGGCGATTCGGTCATCTTCTTGTCCGATGAAATCCCGGGCATGGGCGGGAAGTCACCGCAGTCTGTCGGCGCGTACACCGGGGGCATTTATCTTTACGTGCCCGATGTGGACGCGGTATTTGCGCAGGCGGTCGCTGCGGGCGGCAAGCCCAATGGGGGCGTGAACGACATGTTCTGGGGAGACCGGCTGGGTCACTTTGTTGATCCCTTCGGCCACGCCTGGACAGTGGCGACGCACGTGGCGGACTTGACCGAGCAGGAAATGGAAAAGGGAGCCGAAGCCTTCTACGCTTCGATGGCGGAGAGGAAGTCGGCGTAGCTTTAAAGGGAAACATGTACCGCAAAGGACGCCAAGATTTTCTTGGCGACCTTTGCGGTATTTCTTTGCGATCTTTGCGGTTAGGTTTTTAAGCTGACTTTTCGGGTGCGGGAGATTTTCCGAAGAGAATTTCGATCACCAACAACCCGGCGCCTACAACGATAGCGCTATCTGCCACGTTGAACGCGGGCCACTGGTATTGGCCGATGTAAAACAGCAGGAAGTCGACGACCCGCCCGCTGAGCAGGCGGTCCCACAAGTTGCCGACAGCGCCTCCCAGAATCAGAGCCAACCCAATGCCCGTGCTGTTCATTGCGTGATTGTTCCGCCAGAGCAGGACCGCGACTATAGCAAGCGCCACAATCGAGAATAGGACCAGGGCAGCGATCTTCCATTCTGAGGGCGAGTCAGCGAAAAGACCAAAGGCGGCGCCCCGGTTTTCGACATGAGTCAGGCGAAAAAAGCCGGGGATGATTTGAATGCTGTCATGCAAGGAGATGTTTTTTGCTACAGCCCACTTGGCCGTGCGGTCAAGGACTACGACCAGGGTGGCAATCAGAAAATGAAAGCTACGTGTGGATTGAGTCGTCATTCGGATTTACTGGAATCTCGAACCGCGCTGCCGCAGCATTCACCCACCGATCTCCTTCAGCACGGCACTGCAGCGTTCACAGACAGTGGGGTAGACGGAGTCCTCGCCCACGTGAACGGAATAGTTCCAGCAGCGCTCACATTTCTTGCCGTCTGCCTTGCTCACCCGGACGCTGACTCCACCCGTACCGTTCCCCGATTTGCCTTGCAGCAGAGTGACTGCCGACACGATGAACAGGTAGCGCAACCGGTCCTTGTAGCGCGCGAGAACGGAGTACACCGGCTCGGCGGCCGTTACCGTGACTTGCGCCTCCAGGTTAGCGCCGCCGATCCGCTTGCTTTGCCGCGCTTCTTCCAGGGCCTTCAACACCTCTGTGCGCACAGCCAGCAGAGTGTTCCAATCCTCGCGCTGCTTGGGATCGTCCACTGGAACCGACGCGCCCAGTATGTCTGATGCGGCAGGGAAGTTCGCCAGATGCACACTGGCGGGACGGTCGGGCACCGCGGGTTGGACACTCGACGAGAAGGGACAAGCCATGTCCAAGTCTCGCGGCAATGACGTGGACC
>Ga0207100_1056_pt1 | contig 28793 bp, 30 predicted proteins | sample Alteio_BWMinHeat_82_FD_153520 | JGI IMG/M metagenome (GOLD analysis project Ga0207100, IMG submission 153520) | Enriched cells from forest soil in Barre Woods Harvard Forest LTER site, Petersham, Massachusetts, United States -... | ecosystem: Environmental > Terrestrial > Soil > Temperate forest >...
GCCATTTTGGCGTTCTTTTGCCCCTGGGCCAAAAGCCTTCCCGGATTTCTTGATGCCGGCCCCTTGTTTTACAGGCATTTCACGGAGGCTCCCTGGGCGTGGCCACAGAGTATCCCTTTCGGCCATGCGGAACTCATAATAACTCTAGGCAGGATGGGGAAGATTCACAGTTCGTGACAGAGTCTCGCGATAGTTCCAGGGCATCCATTCCGTGGGGCAGGCGGCCACTTCCTGGGCATGACGCTGCAGCTCGATCAGATAGTCGAAGGAGTTAGCGCCACATATCTGGCAGGTGTGGATCAGGCTCATGAACAGATCACCGACCTGCGCCCCGTTCAGGGTGCGATAAAAAAGCGCGTTCTTTCGATGCAAAACGGCACGCTTTAATGCCCTCTCGACCAGGTTGTTATCGAGTGGTGCCCCGGCCTTGCGAGGAACAACGTCAAGGGCTTCCAGGGCCGCAGCAGATACATGATCGCCTGACCCAGTCCGGAGTTCGGCTCCGTCCGGCGCTCGGCTAGCTGGGCCTCCAGCCATCCGTAGCACCCTCCGAGTCCGTTCCTGCGCCCTTGGACAAAATCGCTGTAGTATTGCCGTGCGCCTCGGATGTCATGTGGACGAGAACGTGTTTTGCCGAGCGGGTGTCTGCAAATCGTATTAAGCCTGTCCAGCCATGATCTACGGCTGGATTAATGAAACCGCGAGCGAGAAGCACTCTCGAGCTGTCGTGGTGCGAGAGCTCACATCTGGATGGGCGGTTAACGGCTCTTAGTCTAGATCCACCCCTCCGGTGATCGATTAGCATATGAGCTATTTAGAATCCTAATTGTTCCCGACCTCGACTCCTACTACAATGCTGGGATACCGGGTCATGGCCAATACCGATCATCTCGCTATCCTGAGAAAAGGCAAAAGGAAGTGGGACCTCTGGAGAGCGGATAATCCACGCGTCGTGCCCAACCTGTCTCGTGCTGATCTGCTATTGGAGGACCTCCATTCGTTCGATCTTAGTGGGGCGCGCCTAGTGAAGGCGAATCTGCAGCAGGCTGACCTCAGCTTTGCAGACCTCAACGGAGCGGATTTGACGGGCGCTAACCTCAATTACGCGAATCTTTCTGAATCCTTCATGATTGATACAAAGCTCCGGAAAGCCGACCTCAGTACGGCAAATCTATACTGGGCGCAATTCAACAACACAGACTTCACGGAGGCAGTGGTTGGGAACACGATATTCGCAAATTCCAATTTGAACTGGGCGATAGGATTAGAAACAGTAGAACACCGTGGTCCATCGAGCATCGGCATCGACGCAATCTACATTTCCAATGGCAAGATTCCGCACGTCTTCCTGCGTGGCGCCGGCGTCCCCGAGGTCTTCATCTCCTATATGGAATCCCTGAACTTCGCGGGCATCGAGTTCTACTCTCTATTCATTAGCTACTCAACCAAAGATCAGGAGTTCGCCGAGCGCCTCCGCACCGACTTGCGGGCCAAAGGCGTCCGCTGTTGGTTTGCACCCTACGATATTCGCAGCGGCAAGAAGCTTCATGAACAAATCGATGAGGCCATTCGTGTTCATGACAAACTGCTGCTCATCCTTTCGCCTGCCAGCATGGAGAGCGAGTGGGTGAAGACAGAGATTTCGAAGGCCCGCAAAATGGAGATCAAAGAGGGCCGGCGCGTCCTCTATCCGATCCGTCTGTGTCCGTTTGGGATGCTGCGCGACTGGGAGTGCTTTGACGCTGATGCAGGCAAGGACTCAGCCCGCGAAATTCGCGAGTATTTCATCCCCGATTTCAGCAACTGGAAGAATCACGACGCATATATGCTGGCCTTTGATAGTCTCCTCCGAGACTTGCAGGGAGAGCCCAGCTCCCAAAACAGGTCAAACGATTTATTGAACCCAATTGAAATCTAGCAGAAATAAGTGCTTTTGAGTGATATGCTTACGCCCTGCCTCCGTCACCTGTTGATCCCTGTTGATCGTTTGTGCTTTGACAGCTACAAAATTGACAGAAGGGCTTCACATGCGCTTTCTCTATGTGGGGGCGACGGTATGAGAAGCGCGATCGCAGTCCTCTACAAATCGAGAGCCAACGAGTCATTGGCGTCCAAGCTCAGATCGCCTTCTGTCCCGTTCGGTCGTTGGCATGGAAATTTCGTCGTCAGTCTTTGATGCCTCGAGCCCAACACAATCCCATCCCTCTACATCCAGCCCAAATACAGAAACGTCGGGGTCATCTTTCCACCCTGACAGAGTCAGATCCACAGTTCCCTCCGGACGGCGATTGACCAGAAGCCTTTCGCCGAGGGTCCCCACAAGTTCCGCGTGAGAGACGATGCCTAACGATTCTGTGAAGGTCTGAAATCCTTCCAGCGGGAAATGGGCGCTCATGTCAATCCACTCTTCCGCCATATCATCAAACGGTCCCTGATACCTAAACAGTACGTCGCCCTCAGCGACGTTAAACGTGAATTGCGCATTGCCCCGAAAAGCATGAGTTGGATGGCCTGCTTGGAACTCATTTCGGGTCGCATTATCGAGATCAGCTTCCGAGTTCCGGGAACCAGAAGTGTAAGCGTGATGTGCTGGCCGTCTTGACAGGATAGTTGTGAGCGTTCAGCGACTGGTTGTGCCCACTATCTTTTGCAAGTGGACACGACTGGTCGTAGGGGAAGAGGGTGTCTTATCTGTCGGTGTTGATTTCGTCGGTGAAGATGTCCTCTTCGAGGGCTTTGCCGATGGCCTGGTCAAGGCGGATCAGCAACTGAGCCAGGGTCTCGCCATCGCGACGCCGAAGCATGGCCAGAGAGTTATGACCATCGGCGGCCACGGCGACACAGCCGACCGGGTACATTTCGCCGAGAGTGATCTCGCCATAGTCGATGAAGTCGGCGATATGCGGCAGGGACACGAGGTCGACGGTGGGGTTCTGGCTGGCTGGGCGTGGGTCTAGGCGGCGGGCTGGTTTGCGGCTGACAGACTTGGAGCGACGTTCCACGGGAGCAACTCCTCGATGCGGGTAATAGGATGATCGGCGATGCGCGTCAACACGTGGCGCAGATAAGCTTCGGGGTCGAGGCCGTTGAGCTTCGCCGACCCGATCAGGCTATAGAAGACGGCAGCCCGCACGCCTCCGGAATCGGAGCCCGCGAAAAGATAATTCTTTCTTCCTACGACGACCGCACGCAGCGCTCTCTCTGCTGCTGTGTTGTCGAGTTCGATGCGGCCATCGTCCAGGTAACGCACGAGGGCATTCCAGCGGGCGAGCGCATAGTGGATCGCTGCCGCGGTCTCCGATTTGCGCGGCAGCCTCGACAGAGATGCTTCGAGCCAGTCATGCATCGAGTTAAGTAAGGGCCTGGCACGCGCAGTCCGCACCTCCCGTCGCTGATAAGGAGGGTGGCCACGGATCTCACGCTCGATCTGATACAGAGCCGCAATGCGTTCGACGGCTTCGGTCGCGATCGGCGATTGGTGCGCTTCCATCAGGTCGTAAAACTTACGACGGATGTGCGCCATGCATGGAGCCTCTTGAATCAAGCCGTCTTCATAAAGCTTGTTGAATCCGGAGTAGGCATCGGCCTGCAGGATGCCGCGGAAGTCAGCCAGGTGTCGCTGCGGATGTTCTCCCTTACGATCAGGGGAGTAAGTGAACCAAACTGCCGGTGGCATCTTATCGCCAGCCGGGCGGCTATCGCGCACATAGGTCCAGAACCTTCCTGTCTTCGTCCTGCCGGTGCCCGGAGCCAACACTGGAAGTGGGGTATCGTCGCCATGCAGCTTGTCTGTCTTGATGACATAGCGGCGCAGCACCTCCACCAGCGGTTCCAGCAGATGACTGGCCTCACCGACCCATCTGGCCAGCGTCGAGCGATCCAGATCCACGCCTTCACGGGCATAGATCTGAGACTGGCGATAAAGTGGAAGGTGATCGGAAAACTTGGCAGTGAGCACATGCGCTAGCAGTCCCGGTCCAGCCATGCCGCGGTCCATAGGACGTGTTGGCGCCGGCGCTTGTAGGACACACGCACAGAGTGCGCAGCTCAGCTTAGGACGGACGTGGCGGATCACCAGGAAGCTGGCGGGAATGTACTCCAACATCTCGGAGATATCTTCGCCGAACTTCCTCAGGATGCCGCCGCACTCCGGGCAGTCCTCCTCCTCGGGGAGATGGGTATACACTTCACGCCGCAGATGCGCAGGCAACGTACGCCGCTTGGTTGGGTTAGGACGAGCAGTCTTCGTTGAAGGCTCTTTCTCTGGGCGCTGCACCTGCGCAGTTCGGATAGCTTCTAGACCTTCGAGCTGGAGTTCCAGTTGCTCGATCTGTCGCGCCACCTTCTCCGACTTGCGTCCGAACTGGGTGCGTCGAAGCTTGGCAATGACAAGCCTGAGATGTTCGATGTACCCATGGAGGCCCACCACCAGGGCCTTTAGCGCGGCAGGATCCAGCTTGTCCAGGTCCGGCAGTATCGCGGGTGCATCATCCATGCCGGAAGTATGCCATCATGCGGAACTGTAGCTGTGTGAAAAGAACGATAACTGAGTAACTGGGTACCTTAGCTCGCAGCTATCTTCAAATCGCCATCGGCGGCGAGAAGCTGCGTGCCGGACGCCGCCAGTCTATCCCTTCACACAACATGGAAAGCTGCGCTCGGGTCAGCGACACTGTACCACTGTCTGCCTGCGGCCATACGAACCGTCCGCGGTCGAGACGTTTTTGGAACACACATAAACCGTCGCCATCGTGCCACAAAAGTTTTACCAGGTCGCCTCGGCGCCCACGAAAGGCAAACAGGTGTCCGCCCAGCGGGTCCTCTTCGAGCTTCGTTTGCACCAGAGCACTCAATCCCGTAAAACCGCGACGCAAGTCGGTCACTCCAGCCACAATCCAGATACGCGTGTGCCCCGGTAAGCCGATCATCCGCGCAGAGACTCCAGCACGGCTCGTATGATCGCAGGATCCACCTGGCCTTCGAAGCTGACCAGTGCCCGCCCCGGAAACTCAATGTTAATGATGCCCTGACGTGACTCGGAGAGAGCGGCCGTATCCGCTGCTTCATCGCTGACAGTCACCGGCAGCAGCCGCACGCCAATCTCTGCTTCGTCGCGGGAGGTTCCCAGAAGTCCAGCCTGATATAGCTTGCGCCAGTGAAACACCTGGTTGGCGTTCACCCCGTGCCGACGCGCGATAGCCGCTACGGATGCTTCCGGGGCTAAGGTCTCTTCCACAATCCGGCGCTTCTCATCGGATCTACGGTACCGTCGCTTGCCTGTGCTCCGCACCACAGGCTGAACCGTCGCGTCCATCCATGCCCCCACGGCTACGGCTTACACCGCGCCACAAGAGAAGCTTCTCCTTCCGCAATCACACTGTCCAGACGGCCTTCACATCACGCTTACCCAGAAGTTGCGTTGCCTGTCTTGGGCAGGAGGTCGGATCGACCTATCGCGAAGCAAATGCTTGTGGCGAGCGAGACAACGTCTGAGGGCTCTCTCGAAACCGTAATTGTCCCTATTGTTGCAAGGCGAGTTGCCCGCTGTGCGCGTGATTCTACCTTGTAAGGTGAAAAAGCGCCCGTCGAGAGAGTGGCTTTGGCCACAACGCGCAGCCAGGATAAGAGTAGCTGAAGTTCAGAGGTGACCAGCTACGGTCGGGTAGCCGTTACGTTTGCTACCGCGTTGTTGTACAGATCTGCTGGAAGCGCCGGCGCGCCCTCTACTGGGGGAGGGTTGTAGGTCGCCGGGACCAAAAATGCGGCTATCTGGTCTGCGGTTGCATCGCTCCCTCCGGTAACAATATTTGCGCTCCATGTGCCGTCGCAATAGACGATCGTCAGAGGTGACGTAGCGTACGGCTTTACCCACCAACCCGTCGAGCCGACATGGATGTAGACCGAGACGTAGAAGTCTGCTGGAGCCACGTGTAACGCCTGGCCCTGAAGAAAGCTGATACTTCCGATTGATGGCACAGAAGTTAGCTGGATCGAAGGTGTACCTACGCCTCCCGGCACGGCCGTGCAAGTCCAATTGTCCGCTTGCGTCGTCCCCGCAAAAACATCGCTGCCATATTTCATCGCTGCATTTTGATCGAAGATTCCAAATGTTCCCTGCTGAGGTTCGGCGACTGTGGCCTTATACTTTTCGTCGAAAGCCTCAAAGTAAAAAGTCTTTCGCAGTCCGGCTTGGGCCCACGATTCAACATCTGTGAAGTAGCTGGCAGCGTTTGGAACTGACGGAATCGCATTTTCGGTTGCATTGCCGCCAGTCGGCCACCCGGTCTCAGACACGATGACTTCTTTGTTGGGATACGTGCGTCTCAAGAGAGCATCTTCGGCGTTAAGGTCGGCAAGAGACAGAGAGAGAGCCACACCTTCCCAGTAGGGATAGTAGTTGACGAATACGAAGTCACAATCATTCACCACCTGCGGTGTGTTAAGCAATGACAAGTAAACATCAGCAGCTGTGACCGGAACCGAAGGCACGGCGGCCCGGAACTGATCGATGTATGCTTTCAGTTGTGCTGGCGTGACATAGTTGTTGAACAAAGCTTCGGTTCCCACAACAGCACAATCAGCCTCACCGTTGAGTGCATGCGAGATAAGATTGGCCATTTCCATCATATTTGCAGAAGCATCGGAGGTAATCGACGCTCCCATACATACCTTGAGGCCAAATTTGTGGCCAATGGCTCCGATGTTCTCCAGACCGTGCGTGGAGCCATAGGAGCGAATCCACTTTGCATACGGCGCGATGACGCCTATACGCTGAGTGATTTGGTCGATGGTTATGTCGATTCCCGAACCGGGGTCCTGTCCCATCTCGTACGGACCGAAGTCAATTCCATACAATTGGGCGGCCACAGCGGGAACATTCGCTGTGATTGTTATCGCTGTGGTAACGCTCGTTTGTTGGCTGTCAGTAACTTGAACGGTGATTGTATTGATGCCACCATGATAAGCATAGTCACTAGAAAGCGTCGGACCGCTTACTAAGCAAGCAATAACATTGGTCGTCGTTTGCGAAATTAGCAAGTAGGAGTAAGGTCCGATTCCGCCGTTAACGTGCTGTGAGAGGTCAACAGCCGGAATTTTGGTACCAAGGACCACGGTGATAGGAGGAACCGCCGAAAAGCTCAAGGCAGGAGGCGGGTTCACCATCACCGTTGCTGATGCGCTCGCGCTGCTGTTGCCATTACCGCTGCAGGTGAGCGTGTACGTTACGGTACCCGATGAAAGGGGTGTAACTGAAGCAGAGCCATTAGTTTGTTTCGAACCAGACCACGCTCCGGACGCGGTACACAGAGTGGCATCTTGGGTGGACCACGTAAGCGTTGTTGATTGACTTTGTGTGATCGCGCTCGGAGACGCGCTGATACTCACGTTTGGGACGGATGAGCTCCCGTTGCCAGAATTCCCACTATTCGAACCACTTCCGCACGCGGTAAGCAACACAACTAGACTGAGCGCCGTAGATAGCATCAATTTCTTCATGTGCTCTCCTCAGCTTACAATTTAGGGCGAACGTTGCGAGCTGGGCCACCTAGAGGCTCCAGCGGTCGCGAAGCGGTTCTTTCAAGACGCAACCGCACGGGCAAGGGCGGCTCCGGCCATCGTCATTCAAGGCTCATTAGCTGACCTGACCTACAGCCACCCCATGCACCCAACGCGCCGTCGAGGCGCGGTCTGCCACCCTAGCATCGAGATGCCTTGGGTTGAATTGACTGCAGCGGCAGTTCCGGATTCAATAAATCAACTCGGATCCGACGATGTTCAATTCCATAACTAAGAAACCAGCAACCGCGTTCAATCACCGGGCTTCGCAGCTCGCGTCAAGTACTTTATATTACGAACGTAAACCGTTTGACTCTTCGAGTCGGCGAACACGAACTCAGCTACTACGTACAAACTCCTTATATCTGCTCCCTTAAATCTCTTAAGAGGCAGTTCGTAGGTTTTCCACTCAGCGCCGAGCTTCACTGGTATCTTGGTCTCCGTCCCGTTGTCAGGCTGTGCATTGGTCTTGATCCCAATGTCGATCACTTTCGTACCGGGGTCAGCCTTCAGCTCGATCGAGAGCGTTTGGTAGTCTGAAAGATCCATCGATGGCCGGTTAGAATCCGTCGGCTTTCCGACTGTGATGAACACGGCTCCCCAAGACTGGCCGCTTGGATAGCCTAACTTGAAGTAACCATCGTCAGCGTTCTTCTCAAGCCAATCGCGCCTTCCCTCCGACGAATCAACCCCCATGTCGAAACCTGCGGTGAGTTTGGTCCCTATAAGTACGTCTTTACTATCTACTTGAGCCAATATCGGGCAAGTGGCGATGAGTGTGCAAAGTGCTAAACAGCATAGCTGCATGATCCGTATCATGTCTGTCTTCCTTGTCTGGATGTTGATCGGCCCAAGATATCTCTGCCGCAACATCTTTCGGTTCTAGTTAGAACATCCGCCCTCTTCCTGCTTCACACCGTTGAAATGCCATTGATCTTTTGCCAACTTATACCCAGCGATCACTTCGTTGCAACGGAGAATGCCGTCAACGCTTTTGATTGTCACGCGCGCTGTCTGCTGGCAATAGGTTCCGTCAGATTTGACCGATTGCTGTTGCGCTCCGAATTTGACGATCTCCACACCATTCACATCGGTGTACCCTTTTGCCAAGTCAGCGCGCACCTGTTCCCACCCTGGACAGTCCATTTTGACTGTTACAGACTCAAGCTTCCTGTACGGCACAGAAGGGGCAGTATTAGTCGGCGCTGTTGGGTGTACGTTGGTAGAAGGCCTTAATACGATTCGCACTTCAGATTGCGGTATGCTAACTAAGTCGTGCCACCTCTCAAATCCAACCTGGGTGACCACGATTGTGATCGGTGAAACCTCCTTGGCTAGAGTAAGACGAAAGCGCCCACTAGTTGTTGTGCGGTCTTGAGCTACAAGGTCGCCCCGAACGACCGCTTCGACCCGCGCATCGGCTACTTCCTTGCCGTCCTCCTGAGTTACGATTCCAAATACGATTTCTTCTTTAGCTTGACTGTCAGCGTGCTCAACCCACACGCCATATGCCGATGTTCCCAGGCCCACCAATCCGAGCGACCACGTTAATAAGGCGATGAGCCGGAGCAGGCGAAAGGCTTGGTTGTCGTCGAGCTTCGGAAATATTACCTTACGAAGAAGGTCCCGAAAAACGACGGTAACCAGTCCCAGAGCAATTCCTGTAACCCCGCCAACCTGTCCAAGCGTGCCCAGAATGCCTAGGCTCACCGCAACGAGTTCAACTCCTAGCATTGCCACCACCGATCTGCACAGGATAGCCAATTGGGAAAGATCGCAGGTAGCGCGCTACCAATAGCGCCGGAGAATACTGATAGTACTCCGGCTCCGCGCAGGTTGTGTTCCTCAATAGCCAAAAGCCTCTAACTGGAGACGAGATGAATATCTTGAGTGAGCGGCCAATGTTGGACAGGTGACTTTCGACCCACCCTCCGATCTTATGCAAATGAGACTGGATTTCGTCGGCCAACAGCATCTCACAACTCCGGTTCGCTGTCACAGCGTTTTTTTTGAACCGATTGAGGCTCCGCCCAATTGGTCGGTTCTCTCGCGCCCGTGGGCCCACCGACTCGTCGGGTTTAGCGATAATGTTGGCTTGGGGCAGTGTAGCGCTTGAATCCAACTGAAGGCCATTCTTCCGGGGCGACCTAGCTGCTTCGGTTTCTTGATCCCCGGCTTGAATATTCTCGCTATTTGATCGCATAGAGCCGGCCTATCGCGGGGACACTTTGAGAAATCAGACAGGGTGACATGGCTCGCTCTGCTCATATAAATGGGTGCGCATGACGCTCATCAGAAGCGGAGTATCGTTGTTAACCCTAGGCGAAGCGGCGTTGTTCTTCAACTGACGCTCTAAGACAGCCACAGCTGCCCCACAGACGCAGTACAGGCCGCTGGCGGCGGCCCACGAAAACTCACGGAAAAACCTACCGCCGGGCGGCGGCGAGCACAGGAGCGCCTCGGCCATCCGGTAGAACCTCGCTGATCGCATGGGACGGGATAGATTTCGCGCTTGTGATGGCGCTGAGACTTCGCCATAAGAGACTTACCCGTCGACGAGATCTCTCGATTTACACGTCGCCTAGCCAGTGTCAAAGCAGCTATAGCTAGCACGTCGTTTGCCTATGGATAGATACCGCAGGACTCCATTCCGTTGAGTGCTGATTGTCCCGATATTTGGCCGAACCTTCCTAAGTTAACTGTATCTACACCATTTGCTGCCGTAGCATTTTGCAAATTAGCGTGTCTCTCAATCCCGAGACGAGTCACTTGGCGAACGACTAACAACGTACTTTAAGGAGTGACGATATGAATCCCTCCAATTTCAACAAGAGTACCGACCCGGACTGAATGCCCAGTCTTTCACTGCCCGGAGCGGCGCAGGTGCTGCGCAACTGGGAGGGGAAGGCGACCCGCAACACATCATGGAGTTCGTCTGTAAAGCCAGCAAGAATCATGGCGTAGCGAATGTCTAGTAGGAAACATTGCGCCTCATGGAGTTATAAGTGTCCGCTTAGTTGTGCAAGTGGACACTTGAGACTCTCGCATCTCTACACCGAAACCACAGCGATTGATTTTAGTGGTGATCTCCTTCTGGAATGTGCCTCTGATGCTTTCTTAGGTTCACCACAGACGAGCACGAACCAACATTTCCCAATGCGTCTTTGCCGTCGACCAGAATGCTGTACATGCCCTCCTTCGAGTCCTCAGAGTGCTCGCCGTCATCGCGGTCGGGGCGGTTTCGCTTTGCAACGATCGAAACATTAAGAGAGTAGTGCCCGCCGGTATCCAGGGTAATGCCTCCATTCGACTGGACTCGGCCACGCCGGTCAAATACTGCATAAGAGGTGCCGCCAACGGCAAGCACTGATGTACCGGCGGTAACGCTCCCTAATATTGTGATTGATACTGTGTTGCCGTCCACCGACCAATCGGTTTGTGGACTGGCCATGCATCTGACTATTGGCGGCGTCTGCGCAACACCATCTATGCTTGTTATCGTGACGCCCCCAGTGCCACTGCCAGGATCAACCGGATGGTTGTTACTTAATCGAGAAACCCCACCTGAAAATCCATCGTAGTCGCTCTTCCAAGACCACGTGATTGGCTGCCCCGTATCGGACGCTATAATGGGCGGGCTTGCAACATTGCCTTGTTTGACGCCGACCAAGCTGGTGGTAAAGGCTACGAATGAACCGGTACCGTCAAGTGCTGCGAGGAGTAACGAGGAATCTGCTGGGCTATCAGAAAAGTTAAGAGTAACGTCGCAACCGATGCATACCGGAGAGGTCGGACTGCTTGTGATCGATAATGCGCATATTCCGTTTTCATCGGTTTTTGCACAACCAGCCAAGATGTCACTTGGGTCACCGGGAACGTCCGCCGGATTGTAAACGAAGGGATAAGCGGCGAGATAGGGAGGCATTTGAGACTCGGAATAAGTGTATCCTCCGGGGAGGGGGTCGTTGAACTTAGGCGGCGCCGTTAAAGAGCCATCGAGACAAACGTTTTGCGAGCCTGTCACCGCAGGATTTGCGGCATAGAAACTACTCGGGCAGGGAAGTACATCTACTGTTTGTTGCCAATCGAAGCGCTCAAAACCGCATGCCGCAGCGGTAGCTGTGAGACCGGCCGAAGGAGTAAAGGCTGCGTCCATCGAACTTCCCATCTGCGAGATCGGGTCCAGATCGCCGATAGAGCGGGTCACGTCGCCTGCTTTCACGCTGCAGCTGGTGCTGTAGAAAAAGGACTTCAACTCGGTGACACTGCGAGAACTTCCAGCGAGACCTCCAAAAATCACACCTTCGACAATATTCTCGTGGTTTCCAGGTGGAATTCCGCTGGCTTGCACCACGCCATCTATCGAGAAGGTCGCAACCTCATTTGTAATTTCAAGACGATATGTATGGAACGCGCCCGCAATAGGATAAGGAGTTAACGCTTGGTTCGGAACGCCAACCGAATTGATATTGAACCCAGCATCCGCTAGACCGACTGTGTAGGACCCGTATTGATCTCGAATCGCAAGGTAATATCCTTCCCGCGTTCCAGTGCCGATATTCGGAATGTAATTCGAGGAGATGACGTGAAGGGTGGCTTCAAGGACGACATGTTGGGAAAAATCGATAGATGGATCGGATGGCACATCCCAGTACTGGGCACCCGCAGTTGTGTTCTCCTCCAAGAGTCCGCTAGAAACATAGGGAGAAGGATTCGTGCCGTTCACATTGGTATCTCCGCTATAAGTGAACCCCTGATTTTGATTTTGCGGGAGCGTTCCTAGGCTCCCGTCGTACTTGTGCTGGGCCGCCGCGCTCACAGAGAAGAGGGTAGCGAAGCCGACCAAAAATCCTCTCTTGAACCAAGAGAATCCTACTGCTCTATACCGAAATCGATCCGACAAATTGCTCGAGCGTTTTCCGATTTTGTGCGGAATGTCTGGAGCGAAGTAGGCTCTCGCAGTCATTGCTCTTCCCCTTTTTCAGGCCCCATTTCCTATACCAACGAGGACTGTGGCAAATTGATAAAGATTTCAAAACGGGCCCGGTGTTACCGGTAGACGGGGATGCTCAACGCGGTTGAGCCAATAAGAAGGGATCACAACGACTGGCTGTCGCCGAAAAGCGTCCTAACAATAGATTCGGTGGTGGTTGGAAGTCAAGTTAAGATTTACGGCAGCTCTGCGGTGGGTGCCGGCCCGTCGGGCCTCACAGGGGCATATCAACAAGGACGAGCCTCCAGAATAGAAGAGAAAGCTCGCTCCTCTTAGGGGCGCCTCCCCTCTCGCGCGCAACCCGTATCCCCAGTCTTCCTCCACTACGTTTCGTGCAGACCTCCGCTGTCTGTGATGGTTACTCTAAATAGGTTCTTCGTCACATTTGATGAAGACCCGCGATGTTTCATGAGAACCTGAGGGGATCGGATTTCAGTCGGCATTCACTACGCGCAGTCGGAGCAGATCGAATTTGGCACGGCCGTACATGGAGCGCTTGATCAGCTTCAAGCGGTGAACATGTCCTTCGACTGGACCGTTGCTCCAAGGTTGTTGAAGGGCGGCAAGCAGCGCGGCTTCATCGTGACAGAGGTGTTTTGCGAAGCTTGCCAGTAAGCTGCTTTTTGCGTTTTCCTTCCAGTTGGGCCAAGCGGCTGCGTCCCGTTGTCTAACTATGCGGACGAACTCCCGCGCCAGACCAGCGCAGGTTGCGATCTCCGGCGACCGGCGACATAGTTCCGCGATGTAGTTGCGGGCCTCTTCTGGCTCCTTCAAGAGGCTCCAAGCTGTTTGCCGTGGGGACGAAGGCTGCGGCGAAGAAGGCGGAGTTTGCTGCCGTGTGCGGTGTCGTCGAGAGCCATAGTGGCTCCGAACCCAACGCCTGACGATCGGCGATTGCCCGGTAAAACATCGTGCGCGTAATTCATGCCAGAGTTGGGTGGCATTGTGACATCCCTCATTCCAGCGCTGCTCAAGATACTCGCGATGTCTATCGACCTTGGACCTGCGCGTTGCGATCCGTCGCTCTGGAAATACTTGAGTGCGTATCCATCGACGAATTGTTCTTATGCCGACACCGCAGCTACGAGCGATTTCATGCTGAGTGACGCCCTTGCGGACTTGGTCCATCACGGCCTCATATCTTGCCAGGCGATGTTCTCTATTGAGCCTCTGCTTAGCATGGAGTCGAGGGGCAGGATTTTCCACCTTTGCAGGATGAAGAGCGGAAGATGCCTCTGGACTTTTTACCAATGCCCGTGCAGTCTCGGACAATAGACGATGGTGCGGCACGAGTGCGACGATGAAAGCCTCCGTCAAGTTGTGGAGCAGGTGCCAACGATCGGCAACCTGCACAGCTCGCGGCGCAGCTATTTTTGCCGCCTGGGCATACAAGCTCGCGCGGTCCCGGCTGACGATCTCGGTTCCAGGATGAGCACGAAGCCATTCCGCAGTGCTTTCCGCACTGCGGTCGGGCAGCAGATCGACGACCTTGCCACGTTCCAGATCGCAGAGAATAGTGCCATATCGATGTCCCTTGCGCCATGCCCAGTCATCGATACCCAACACCCGAGGTTTCTTCAGCGGATGGCTTTATCAGCTTGCGGCGCAACACGAAGGAGTGTCGAACCGCTGGCCAGAATGCCAAGTTGCTTCGGCAACCGAGACCCTGCGGATCCGCCCAACGCGCTCGTAATCTGCTGGAGAGAAGCGCGCAACCGGCACGTGCGCCGAGAGTACCGTTGTACGGTTTTCGGCAGGCGTTCCGTGAAGATCTGCTGTCCACAATCTTCGCTGTCGCAAAAGAGCCGGCGCACGCGCAGTTCGATCCGCACCGGAATCGCACCCCAGGGGAGATCACTCAGTCTTTGCCTGTAATGGCTGTGAATGCGCCGTGATTCTTGCCGGCATCCTGGGCAATAGCTAGCCTCGCCCGTCGATCGAAGTACCATGACGAGCCGAGTATGGTTCTCAACCATCAGCTGATCCAACGCCACTTCACCGGCATCCGGTACCAATGTTCGTCGCTCCATCGGCATGAACCGGAAACCGCCAGAGCCTGTCCAACTTCTAACTCGCTCTGCACCACCGGCAAAGTGCTAACCGTGGTTCATTAAATGTGACGAAGAACCCAAACCAAATTACCGAAATCAGCAGGATATTTCGACGACGTCTGCACTTCAGCTAACGAGCGAACTAGGCCAGACAATTTCGGACATACTACTGAACACAAAGATGCCGCTCGCGAGGGGCCTCAGAAGCTTCGGCACACGGGCTAGGATCTCACTATGACAAGAATAGAGCCTCGCTCATCATCGAAAGATTGAAGACCGGGACGTCAGTTTCTTCTTGCGAAGAAAGTACTCCGTCAGTCAACCGAATAGAAAGACCTGACCGCAGATCGTTCCAAAATGCCTTGCCGCCTTCATAGTTCCGTACGATGATTTTTTGACCGACCTCGATCGCCGCTGAAGCAGTCACAGTCGCTAGCCACGCCCGGTCCCCGCGAGCTTTAATTAGCGTCACCTGGTTATTTGAGAGATGATCATCGGAACTCACACTGGGCAGAGATTCCCAGTATGGCTGGCACAATAGCTTCACAGGACAGTGTTGGCAATTCTCCTTCGAGGGCTTGGCGGAAACGGCAGAAGCATTTAGCGCTGATCTCACCGATTCTGAAGAATCGATGAGATCCCTGCGAAAGATAAGCATTTGAGCGGTATCAGGAACCTCAACGGCAATTGTCCCGCTTCCATAGACTATTTGCAGGCTTTTGATTGGAAGGTGCGCGGGATTTCGATCAAGATCCTCATTCCAAAGCATCGCGTAGACGATCAGTTGCTCCGTTGCTCCTTGTGTTCGTCTGATGCAATTCCGCTCTTCAAATCGGTAATGGCACATCCACTTTCATCCACATCCAATATGTCAACCCGGCCTCGCCACTTGGCAAACGCGTCCTGTAAATCAACTTCTACGAACGTCCCGCCCCCAAGCGACGGGCGTTGAGTTGGTTTCAATGGCCCTGATTTGATGGTCACCTTTCGCGAAGTTTCAGATTCAGAACTGAGCGGAGCCCAAACGTGACTGACCAGGAGAGCCTGGAGCGTTGCTCTCATTTGCGGTAGCTTGAGTCGCAAAGTGCGAATCAGGTCGTCGCGGGAATTGCTCGAAACGTGGATTGTCATTCTCGCGCGCAAAAAACTCTACCAGCGAGTTCTCCAGAACCTTCGTGAAACCTCCCAGTCTCCTGAGAACATTCATAGCCTCCGGGTGCATAAGAGAGGTGACCCCCGCTTGAGCGAGTTCTTTCAATAAGATCTCTGCAGCTTCGTGGACGACGATCCCGGAAACAGCCGCAGCGGTGGGACGAGATGGGTAACCAAAACCACCCCATAGTTGAGAGTACGAGGAACGGCGCAAAGCTACAGACAGCGGACAACGTTGTGCTTCCTTGAAGACATGGAATGACATCCATTCTGGGGCACGTGCCTGATCCGTCGGCTCAGCAACCTTCCAAATGGGAATCGGTGTTGACACCCTGTCCATCACAGGTTCACTAAGTCGTATTCCGCAGTCTCGACCTCGACACCATCCATTGGTTCTTCCAACAGTAGGTCAAGGGGTTGTATCGCGTTTGATATCCCCATTGCGGTCTGAATGGTCTCCCCGGGTTCCGACCAAAGGTAGGTAGGATTTTCCAGGTCATTCGTATAAGCGCGCCCATAAAGCGTTCCGCAATGCATACAGGTGTAGAGTTCCAACACCCGAGACCCACACTCACAGATATCTCGAGGTTGCGAATAGAGTTTCCCGGCGCTGGACTTCTGCGACTTCACATAGGGCTTCACGAACTGCGGCGCCATCAGGCGGACCGTATGTCCCAGGCCACCGAGTATGCGCGCCCAGTAGTGTGCGCTGCCGCTGGCCTCGATCCCCACCAGGCATGGCGGTTGTTCCGAGAACCGGACCACTTCGCTCCGTTTCAATTTCCGACGCAGTACCGCACTCGCAGATTTGTCAGTTCCGTGTACCTGAAAGACCTGCTTTGCAATATCCAGCCCAATCGTCGTTGCTATCGGTGCCTTCGTCATGGTACGTCCCCCTCGTAGCGAGCCTACCAACTCACCTCTACGAGGCGGGTCCATCCCATTAGGTCAGTATGAGAACCGTTACTGTTTCAGTGCGACCATCTTCATGACAAGGGTGTTGGCATTGTTCCATGTATTTGTCACGTCCATTGTTTTCCCGTCTTTTCTGACCGTCATTCTCGAGACAACCACTACGTCGCTGCCCTTCTTGTATGTCTCTTCCAATGTGTTGGCGTCGATCTGCTTCACCGCTACCATGTCAGGAGACTCATTGCCTCCATCAGAAGCGGCCGCCACATCCGGACCATTGACCTTGGCCCGGTAGACCACCTTCTTGGGGTCGCTAGCTATCAATTGGTCGCCATCCACCTTGTATGCGGCGATCAGTTCGTCATCTTTCGGATCTCCGTCCATTTGAGACGGGGTCTTGCTCATTGACCATGTCCCGGAGACGGCATGCGCCCCGGCAGGAACCGGCGAAAGGAGCGTTTCTTCAAAGCTCTGTAGTTTCACCTTTTCGTTTGGCCGGTCCTCGGGCCAGCTTATGACCCTCGTTTTTCCATCGGGAAGCACCTTGATATCCGCTGACCAGACGACCTTGCCGTTCAATTTCCTGGTTTCGTGAATCTGTCTTTCGTTGATGACCTGAATCGCCACGGTAGTCACGCCCGGAACACCGCTCACCGAGTGGTCAACTCCATCGGCCGGAACACTCCAGGGGTGGTCCGCTCCTTTGGCTGGGAAAACACTATAATCCCCCTCGATGCAGGGGTTTTCGCACGTAAACTTGCCGTCCTTGAGCACATTTTGCGACGGTTTCCCTGTCACTGTTGTCTGGCTCCAGTCGGTCTTCCACGTTCCTTCGAAAACAGCCTGCGACACTGCCTCGGGGACAAAGCTTGCCGCTATCACAATCAGCAAGATCTTGTGCATACGTGAACTCCTCCTGATGAAGGCGCGCTCACACGGCAGTGTCAGCAACTCTCGGCAGCCTGGTCGAATGTCGAATACATTACACGGAAAGGTATTTCGGCTTCAATATCGAACCTTTCAAATGACCTCATACCATTCATAAGCGTGCGAACTCCCTGTGAACGGGAAGCATCAGGTTGGGTGGAGCGCTGCACTTGCGCACTCGCTGGCAAACTGCTACGAGCAGAGAAGCTGCGACAGGTCGCAACCCGAAGTGCAGCTCAAGTCCTGTTGAAATCTATTGCTCTTCTATCATCTCCGGCTGCACAGCTATTTCGTTATCGAGCTCAAGACGGGCCCCTTCAAGCCCGAATACGCCGGTTATGGAAGGCCGGACGTTAGCGAACTCATCCAACAGGCGGTCTAAGTCTCGTATTTTCAACGCAAACGGGGGACAATCCTGCAGTGGGTTGAAATTTCGGATTCACGACATCGCTTCGAAAGTGTAATCATCCCGCGCCGCGCGCAGGGTTCATCGATCTATGCCCAAACAGCAATCTAAACAGACGCTCCTTGCGGTAGAGGCCTCATGTGCGAAAAGCGGTACTTGTGCTTCGGCATTAAATGTGCCTCTGACGTCATCACTGAGTCACGGAAGAGGATTCCCGATCCTAAAAGATACTCGTTTATTGACTCCCCGCCGACACGTCAGATAGCATCCGCTGTCAGACGCACCAGGGCCGAACCTTCCCTAAGAATTAGTCGCGGTAGTTTGCGCGGAGGGCAGTGATGACATTCGCGAATCGGCGTTCGCATCCGTTCGTATATCTAGCCCTAGTCACCTCCTTGATTTCATTAGCGTCTCTGAATGCCAAGGCGCAAACGTGTGGAAGCATAACCTTCAAAGACGATGCCCCTCCTGCAACTGAACAGCAGCGCAACGATGCGAAAGATTATTACGCGAAAGCTCAGCAGGCACGAGATAGGATGCGACTGCTGGGAAAGGCCCTTCGTGCCACCGCCGAGCTTCAGGGGGCGATCACAAAATCACACGGCAGCGCTGCCTTGACGGATATTCTGCGGAAGCGAGTTGATGCCTGGAAAACTCTCGCGACCCAGCTGGGATCAGTCACGGGAGGAACGCTCACAATCAACGATAAATCCCTCACAATCTATCCAAAGACGACGCTCGACGCTGGTTTTGCGATCGCAAACGCTGGCACAGGTGGCTCGGGAGCGGATTCAATCAATTTGAGCGCCCTAAAGCAGCTTGCCACCAAGACAGAAGATTTCTTGTTTCAGGCTTATGACTTGACGACGATCGATCACGGCCTCGCCAACAAAGTTCTTCGCACCTATCCTTATTTTGATCTCGTCGGCCAGCCCTCTGTTGAATGCGACACCCTCAACACTTTCTCACGCGACATTAAATGTCTCCCTGTCCACAGCAAGGGGATTCAAACCAGCACAACATGGATGGCAAGCAAGAATGTTAACCTCACCGACTTTTGTCACACCGACAAGTTGGAATCTTTTGGCCGCGACCAGTACGGAAAGGTTCAAATGTATGTGCGCAAGCAGTCACCGATCAAATCACAGCTGGGGAATGAATGCTGGGATTAAGGCGTGCTCTGGTTGTAGTGCTCGTCATCTTGGTTGTTTGGCCCGCAGAGTGTCGTGCGGACCTGCAGCAGCTCGGCGATGCATGGGCTGATGTAGTGACGTTTGGAGCCTGGGGGCAATCCAGAGACACGCACGAAGCGGAAATAGCTGCCCTGAAGAAGCGGCACGAAGAAGAGATCAAGCGCCTACAAAATCAATCAGAAGCGATCCGTTTAACCGAAGCGATTCAGCACGACCGTCTTCGCGCTCTGGACGCACAATACAATGGCCAGCAACTCCTAAGAGTGCTCTCCTTGATTGATGTGTTGTTCGCGCAAATAAAGGATGAGATCGCGAATCGGTACAAAACGAACAAAAACGTTCAGCACTTTGCAGAATGGTTTGACAGCTTCGTAAGCGGTACGAACGATCACACCGAAGCGCTTGTCGAACTAATTCGAGTGTCTGCGAAAGATCCGAACTCCGATAACATTCAAGCGGTTCTCAAGGCGGCGAAGATCGAGCAAGTGCAGCGTCAGAAGCAAGTTGATGACGCGCGAAAATATCTTAAGAATGCGATTGCGGCATCCAATTTCGAAACACTGGACAAGTCTCTAGGTACGCTTTTCACGATCCGAACAATAATCGTTCAAGTCATCGAACAAAATCGGAAGGTCCTGCGGGAGAGTGTCTCTGATATGGCCGCAAACGACGTAGCACGTCGAATTCTGTGCGATCCAAACCCTGTCGCCGTCACGTGTGACGCTCAGAATCATTGTAAATACTACAACGCTGCAGGCCCTGGTCCTTGCAACGATGTTGTCTTCGTGAACTTCTTTCCGGTTGAGTTCGTCAAAAAGATTTTCGATGACCTTTCTTCTTATCGCGAGAATGCCGAATTTTATGTCGACCTGGCCCGAATAGGAACTGAGGGCCCCATCACAAAATCGGCATACGCATCACCCACTGAGATTTTCTCGAGTGATCTCAAGGCCCTCCCATTGATGCCGCCCGACTTCCTTCTGCCGAGACAATGTCATGATTTCAAAAAGCTTCGGACCCGCTTGATGGAGGGTATCGAATATGCCGAGCTCTTTGCGGGCACTGAGGGGTTAACGCAGACCAGTAAGGCTAGAATCGCATGGCTCCGAAATAATCGGGGATATCTCGTATTTGGCCTGGATGGGATGGCGATCTCAGTGAACGCCGCGAACGGATGCGAAGGCGTATCCGCGGCAACCAAAGCTCAGCTTGACCTCTTGAAAGATTCAGTGGCAGCGGTGGAAACGTTCGGGGAAGCACTGACCTTGAATCAAACCGCCGAGGCTGACGAAAAGGACCTATTCAAGCCGGTAGAAAAAATGGCCAATGACCTCTAATAGCGTCCCTCGCAAGCTCATTGCTTTAGTTCTGGCTTGCCTCCTAGTGTCGCTGCCCCTACATTCTCCGGCGCAGCAATCCGATGATGATAAACAACGGGTGCTCGAACAGAGCGGACGCGCTTTCGTGGAGGCGGAAGCGAAGTCATACATTGAGAAATTCGCAAATCAGCATCCACCAGTTGAAGGGATGGAGAACTTCGGAAGCTCGGCGATGTTTGCTCTGGGGCTTCTGCTCGCTGCCGACAACTATTTGAAGGCCGACACCGACAAACAAAGATTCCACGCAGTGGAACAGGGTGCCGCCGCATACCTTGCATATGCTTATGCTGCGACACCGGCGGTCGGGCTCGTTGTCACCGCCGTTGTTCTGGTAACGGGAATCATCGAATCCAATGTCGCGAGCTCGTACGCGGAGGCGCAGCTGGCGTTTTACAAGGACATGCAAATGACGCAGCTACGAATCAACGAACTGCAACAACGATCGAACAGGGCGTCAGCCACTCGCTTTATCGCGGCTCTAGAACAAACGCAGGTAATCGTGGGTAGTCTAAACGATGTGAACCGAGCATTACTCCTTGACTGCCGCAAACCGCCTGGCGATTTTTCTTCCCTGAGCAAATGCCTAACGTTGATGACACAGGCCCTCACAGTAAGAGAACAAGAAATTCGTGCGATCAACGGTCTTCTGAGCTGGCCCGACACGATGATCGCCATACTAGCTTCAGCGGAACAAAAGAAGACTACGGCGGATTCTGCCGAACTAGCCAAAGCCGTTCGAGTTAAGCTGACAGGTGTACGAGACGGTACAGCCAAAGAACTCGCCGACTTGGACAAAGCATACGAGAAGTTTGCCTCGTCCTATCGTCAGTTAGCGATCGCAATGATTTCTGATGAAGCTCTACAAGACCCGCAGAGGCTCGATGCTGTGGACCAGATCCGACAACAGTGCCTTCTCGACGATACGTCACTGTCCTTTTCTGCCGCTGAGCTTGTTTACCAGATTTCTGGAGAGCGGATGAAGGCACAAAAGAAAAGTGCTAGCAGTCTGGTTAATGCGAAGACGACTAGCCTTCACGCAACATCATTGCTAGAGAACTTTGAACAGCGACGGCTCGCATGTCCTTCAATCGCCGCTGACAAGGATCTCGCGAACCTCGTGAGCATAGTGCGTGAGCGGCTCGCAGGACTTCCGACTCAATGAAAGCAGTTATTGCCCTCACATGTTTTTCACTGCTCGCCTGTTGCGCACCTGCGTTGGCGCAACACAGTCCCAAATTGTATACGGACACTCACGGTACCTATTACCTCGAATACGTTTGGACAAGCGATCCCCAAATCGGTTCGGGCTGGCAAAAACGCTACGTCAAAGAGTTTGTCGACTTCGACGAGCCTGCAAACGTGGTAGGCGTAGCCCATGGGTCTTCGGAGCGGATTACGAAACCGTTGGGCGATCCTCCTGTGATGAACGAGGCCGATCGCCAAGCCGCGATTGCCAAAGCCGACAAGAGAGGCGCGGAGATTGATCGCACGCTTGGGGTGAACGACTATCGATTCGGCGAGGCCGGCGGACCGGCAGCCGCCACCGCCTTCGCTTTCGGAGTTGCCACCGAACTAGCGACCGACCACGCCCGAGCCCAACGCATTGAGCGCCTGCGTCAAGAGGTTCAGGCACTGAACGAAACCTTACAGAACCAGGCGAAAACTTATGCGGACGAAGGGGCGAGTTTTGCTGCGGCGATCTCGGGACGAGGAGCCACCCTTAATGAGGCGCTTGAGAGCGTCGCTAAACTACCCCCCATCAGCGCAGTGAATCCAGGGTTGCCCCGAACGAAAGCCATCTTCCTCTATACAACGCGAAACCCTTTCTTCGCACTCCGTCTAAGCCGCCTCGAAGCACGAATAGCATCGGGCAGCCAGCGACTGCCTAACGATTTACAAGAAACCGGAATAGCAGCGATACGTCTTGCAGACGTCGAGAATGCGCGTGGACACCTCAGTACGGCGGAGTCTTTCATACAGATAGCCAAGGTTGTCGCAGACGTTGGCCTCGGACTAGACCCAATCACAGGCACTGCACGTGGTCTGTATGAACTCATTACTGGAAAGAATCTTGTTACGGGAGCCGCTCTGTCCTCGTTCGAACGTGGGCTATCGCTGTTCAACGTAGTAACCCTCGGCGGGTTTGGCACCATCGAGGAAGCGACTCGTGGCGTGGCCATGCTCGGCCATGTACTTGGTGGTGTCCACCTTTCGGCTGTCAATTCTGCGATCACCAGTTTCAGGAAATTCTTTCGGGCGACCATCATCGACCGTTTGCTTTCTTTTCACTATGGCGGGAAGGCCGTACTCGATGAAGGGACGATCCTTCTCGACAAGGCCAAGCCGCTCGTCGCCGCGAAGTTTCCGTCCGATGGTTGGTTCGCGCGTGTGCTTCCTCGTGATATTGCCACGAAGGTGGTCGACGGCGCTCGATTGTCCAAAGAAGACATGGCCTTTGTCACCGCCGCAGAGGATTTGAAAGGTATCGAATCGAAAGCTGGACTGGCGAAGCGCCTGTCCCTCTTCGAGAATCCTGAAGCAACCAGACTCCGGGCCTTAGAAGATCACGTCGTGGTCGAATTCAAGTTCACCCCTCCAAATGATCCAGTCCTTTCGACACCAATTGGAAATGCAGGGGAGTGGGGCAACGGTTGGATTCCCGGAGGATTCACCAAAGGTAACGCTCGGGAATGGCTGGTCGATTCGAATGCATTTCCGAACGGACTGATTGACCGTACGAGCGTGCGAATTCGTGAAATCCCCACGCCCTGAAGTCTCGTTGTGGTTCGAGGGAACGAGGGAACAACGAGTCGATCAGTCGGTATTACGTTTTAACGATCTGCCGTCTGCTCGCCTTGACAACAGTCAGGGCTTGAAAATTGTCAATTCGGATGGTTGCAGGGTTGGCAGCAGTTGGCTAAAAAAGATAACTTCGTGGTTGCTGGGGCTGGATTTGAACCAGCGACCTTTGGGTTATGAGGGAAGTCATAAACTGATTTTAAGAGACTTAATGCGGCGCGGATGATACCGAAGCACCTTTTAGAATCCATAGGATACGAATCCAGCTTGCGAACTGCGCTCCAGTTTGCGCCCCTGTTTTCCAATCCTACGAGTGTACTTTTGCATTGGGCACAGATGTTTGCGGCGCTTAGCTTCGAGGAAGTGATCGCCTGAAGTGATCGCCTGTGTCCGTAACCGCCAGCCGAGTGTCGAGATTTTGGAACTGAGGTTCTCGGCAAAGTCCAAGCGCTGTCTAGTTCGGAGCACTTGGCTTGATTCTCACATTTTCATCTTGGGTGGTTGACCTGAAGCGATTGATGGAGGCTGTTGGTCCGCGACGTTGGGGCAGGCGTAAGAGCGGGTATTTGGGTAATGTCTCGGGCTGATAATGGCCTGGCTCGCACATCCAGGAGATAGTTGATCGACGAAATCAACTCAAGGAGCTTGCTGTCCTGCCACGGGAAGGCGAAGTGACCAGGGCTGGACCGGCCAGCGTCTATAATTGGTCCCCGAGATCATGCCTGCTTATTCAAAGCAAACAGTGCCGATTTATGGCGTCGTCGGATTCCTGCGGTTCACCGTCAAGATTGACGATGAGGAGAAGACTGATGACTTCCTGTATAGATACGCCCGCGAGAGTCATCGCGAACTAGAAGGCGAGATTCGACAGCAGGTACAAGAGACGCTGGGTTCAGACTTCGAGGTGCTGGAGGTCCGTCTCGACCGCGGCAGCGTAGCGGTCCTCGTACTTCTCGGCGCGGTCGGTACGTTCTACATGGGGTTCTCGCGATACGAAAGTTTCATCAAGAGCGTGAATTTGCTGGTCTCGCAGTTGAAGGCCACTTTTCAAAGATTTTTTGAACGCGTCAATCCTGGACCGCCGGATATCGATCTTTCGGTTACTGGCGGTTGGCAGCCGAGCGCAACCGTCCTCAATGCGCGCGAGAGATTGGAATCATCTTCCGGTTTCGATTATGGCTTTGCGATGTTGATCTATTTGTTGCTGAGCCATGCGACGCTGTTAGGAGCGCTCGTATGGCTGCTTATCCGACATCTGAAGTAGTAATCCCTGACTGCGATTCAGCGCAAGGCCCAACTCGCTGTGACGCAGGTGCTTAGGAAGAGGTATCGGCGGTGGGTGTGGCGACACAGAGTTCGGTTTGTGTGTTCAGTTGGCTCAAGGCAGCAATGGCAGATGAGACCTTTTATAACGGTTCTCTCAAGCTTGCTTACCTTTGGTTCAACGACCTGATCATGCAAAGCCCCAAGGAAGACCTGGTTTATACAATCTTTCCCGCAATGCTTGAACAGATGGGAGCTCGTGCCGAGATCATCGAGGAAATCTGTGAACATATCCATCCCATTCAGAGATATGTTCCTGATTACGCTTTTCTGAAAAGCGATGTATGGTCTACTGACCCTCAGGTATCTGCGGTCACTGGGAAGTCCCTTACTGAACATTTTCGAAAACTCTACGGTCCTGATGCCCACCCTGGAGAGGTTCTCCGGGAAGTGGCTTGGACCGGAGCCGGCGTTTTAGATGTCATTGGGCTCGTGGGCAAACTTTCCACGGAGTATCGGGCTACCATGATGCCAACGGACTTCGAAGATCATGTCTTGAGAGCGATCGTTGCTCCCGCGGATCCGCGAGCTGATTTCAATCTGTTTGAAGAGATTGCACGCTATCGTCTTCCCCGACTGCAGGACACTCCGTGGGAAGTCATCGTGGAATTGCGACATCACCAGTTCGTTGAGAACTTCAGAGGAACACTGTCCGGAATGCAAGCAGAATTACGGGCAGGCGATTCCGGTAACTTGAAAGAGGTATTCGAGGGAATAGAGCGGAAGTCCATGAAGGAGCTCCTGTCCCTGCTCACTCCCTCTCCGTTCTGGGCCACAGCAAAGGGAATCGTCACAAATCTGCCGCTTGGACCCGGTATTAATCCGTTGGCTGTGCTTGATTCTTTGCACGCAATCAAGAAGGAGCGGAATATCGCAAAGCAATTCGGCTGGCTCTATTTTCTCTACGATCTCGACGTTTAGGGCCATTCTTGATGATAATCCCCTCATGGGAAAAGTCATTCTATTCACGGGCGCGCCTGGGACCGGAAAATCGACTTTGAGGAGATCCCTAGAATCCTCGATCACAGATCTTCAGCACTTCGATTACGGAGAGCTGCTCTTACGGCGCAAAGAACGCGAGGGGATTGTATTGCGCTACGAAGAATTGAGGCATTAGTCATCTTCCGTGATCAGTCCAAAGGACGTTTCAGATACCGATGAGTGGGTTGCTGCGGAAATTGGTAGGCTGAGGACGACGTGTGACGTGATTATCGATTCTCACGCGTTGACGCGTGAGGACTACGGTTTCCGGGCGATTCCTTATTCGGTCCGTCAGCTGGACGCCCTCAAGTTTGACGCGATTATTGCTCTTCGATGTGATCCAGAGATCTTGATCACGCGGGTCGCTGTGGACCCGGGGGGTAGGCGGAGCTTAACTGTAGAACTCGCTCGCGAAATCCAAGTCCTGCAAGAAGCCCTTGGCTTGCATTATGCGGTTGCGAGTGGATGTACAGCTTTTGTTATTGACACAAGCGGCCGGACGGCGGCAGAGGTCCGGTCTATTGCTGTCCGGATTCTCAAGCAAATAGGCGCAAACGTAAGCAATGAATAAACATTGCGGTCGGGCAGGCCGAGCCGATATCATGCCAGCCAATGCCCGAGTCATACCAAATTGATCTCCGAGCTGCTGTGAATGCAATCTCGGACGTGATCCAGAACCGCCCGCGTCCCCTACGACTCTTCGATCAGATCTACATGAAGGCCGGGGACATGGTGCTGCAGAGCGAGTTCGTTGCGCGGTGGGCACGTGATAAGAAGTTGGCGTTCATCGGGGACGGAGATTCCATCAGCGTATGTGTCGCATATCTGAAGGCACGAGGGATCATCGACTACGGGCCATCTGAAATCGTCGTCTTCGATTTCGACGAGCGCATATGTAATGCGATCGAGCGCTTTGCGGACCGTGAACGAATCGAAGGACTCAACAAGAAACATTACAACTGCCTGGACGCATTTCCTTCAGTGGCTGAGTTCGATTGTTTCTATACGAATCCCCCTTGGGGTGCGAGCAACGGTGGCGAGAGTGTATGCGTATTTATGCAGCGGGGGATGGAAGCGGTTGGTTACGCTGGGGAAGGTTTGGTAGTGATTGCTGACGACGATCATCTGCAATGGCCGAAGGAGGTTTTGGCAAGAGTCCAGGACTTCGCCCTCCGCAGCGGATTCTTCGTCCAAAAGATGATGCCTAAAATGCACGCATATCATCTCGATGATGCGCCAGATCTACGCTCGTGCAATCTGATGTTCAAAGCTGTGAGTGGAACGGCCATTGCGCGAGAGAGTAGGGCGATAGTGGACCCTCAGCGGCTCGAAAACTTCTATGGGCGCACCGCCAAGCCACGCGTGAAATACGTCCGAGAGAAGATCACGCTCGAATACGGCAAGGCTCACGAAGACGAATATTCTCTGGAAATGCTGGAGTAAAGCGATGTCAAGCATTGTTACGCCAGGGACCGGCATCTTGTACATGAAGGTCGGGACCCACGCACGCGAGACGCTCGATGACATTATCAAGCGCAAGACCCGCGAGATCGAGAAAGAAGGGGTCGCTTTCTGGGGGTATGGCGGTAATACCTGCCATCCACAGAACGTCGTCCAACCGTTTGCGAAGGAATACGACGAACGAGGGCAAAGAGTCTATCTGTGTATGCACCCGATGAACTCGAAGCACTTCGCTCATCCGGTGCGAGCGGATGAATTCTCAATCGACGGCATCAAGTGGAAGATCATTCCAGAGGATATCAACGTTTTGGGATCTCGATACGCTTTGGTCATCAAGAATCTACGGAAAGACGAATTCGATTTGCCACTTAGCCATACTCAAGTCGCATTGGGGAACTGCATGGGTTCACCTGGCAGTAGTTACATAAAGGGAAGGGTGGACAAAGCCTGCCTTCAGATCACTGGAGACGCAATCGAAACGGCAAGCGAGAGGAGCGAAGAAAGTGAGGTCGATGAAGCGCGCCATATAGGGCTTGTGGCAGAACTTGCAGATCCGTATGCGGTATACCTGCGCAATATCGTTAAGTAGAGAGTGTGCGCGGCGCCTTTTGGCGAAGATCTGAGATGTAGCTATCGAGTGCCTGTACCACAAATTCGACAGTGCGCTCAGAGCTAAGGCAGCTGAAGCAAATACTCAGGGCGCGATCAACATCGGGCTCCTTGCAAATCGCTTCCTGAATTGCAGACGCATCGTTCCTCATCACGGCGCGTCGCACGAGTTGTTCAAGACAGGTCACCTTACCACTCACTTGAGCTAGTGCGGTTGTCGCATCAAGCAGTTGTTCGATGGCAATGATTGCTCGCTTGTCGCCGGTGATCAGCGCTGGGAGCATGCGCACAGCTAATACCGCCAGAAGCTGGCTTTCTCCGGCGTCGAGATTCACTGGGATTTCTTGCGCCATTGCTTCTAAGGCCGCCGCGAGGGTTTGCTCTTCCGCAGTCGTCTCGATCGCCACATGTTCCGCGAGAAAGCTCACGAGTTCCGCCTCAGCTTCGGCAGCATTGCCGCGCAGACGTGCTCGATTAATCCTCTTGCTCAGCACAAACCTGGCAGCGGCGAGATAGCCAATTCCATTCACGCCACAATCGGCTGTGATGGGGTGGTTGAGTAGTCGGTAGCAAGCTCCTTTGAGCAGGACGTCGTTGTCAACGAGAGCCATCATGCGGTTGTGCCGGTACCAAGAATTGTGGTGAGATAGGAGCCTGAATCAGACGGTAGCTGCTGAAGATCAAGCCGGGACATCGTTAGGCGATTGACCTCGTTCCAGACAGGTCGAGGGGCGTCGTATATGAAACTCATAGCACTATTGGCAACGGCCCAATTTCCGGTCGAGTACCCGAAGCACAGAGCGAACGTCCCTGGTTCGATATGAAGCTCGGCGGATACTCGTAAGGCGAAATCCGCAAGCCCGGGTGCATTGTAAGACCCTTCTGGCACGAGCAGAAGATCCGGTCGGCCAGTGAGCAATTCAAGAGCAAATCGGTCAGCCTCGGTTTCTTCAGTATCCGCAGAGCCCGTAGACAATGCATCGGTTTCCATATCGACGATCGCGGCGTCCGCATTTATGTGGTTTAGCGCAATGTGCGCAAGTTCATGAC
>Ga0207100_1051_pt2 | contig 28664 bp, 15 predicted proteins | sample Alteio_BWMinHeat_82_FD_153520 | JGI IMG/M metagenome (GOLD analysis project Ga0207100, IMG submission 153520) | Enriched cells from forest soil in Barre Woods Harvard Forest LTER site, Petersham, Massachusetts, United States -... | ecosystem: Environmental > Terrestrial > Soil > Temperate forest >...
CGGCGGTCATGGTCCCGGCGAACGATACTATTGCAAACCGAACGTATTCAAGCCCATGTCCAGCTGGCTTTTTCACAACAACGGGAACGGCACTTTTACTGATGTGAGCCGCGAATCCGGCATTGCGAACTCGCTTGGCAAGTCCTGGGGTGTGGTTGCGGTGGATATTAACAACGACGGCTGGATGGACTTGTTTGTCGGAAACGACACCGTTCCGAACTCCCTATTCGTGAACCGCGGAAACGGGCACTTTGAGGATACCGGTGTGCTCGCGGGTGTCGGGTACAACCCATTCGGTGCGGCCCGCTCTGGCATGGGTGTCGACGCGGCTGACTACAACCAGGACGGCTGGGCCGACCTTATGGTCGCCAACGTCGACCACGAGATGTACTCTCTCTATCGCAACAATAAAGACGGCACATTTGATGATGTCGCCGCGGCGGCGGGCATTGGTGCAGCGACTGGCATGATGAGTGGTTGGGGTCTGAAATTCTTCGACTTCAACAATGACGGCGACCTTGACCTGCTGCTTTGCAACGGTCACCCTGACCTGACCATCGAAGCCCATCACCATGAAATCAAGTATCGCGAGCCGATGCTCCTGTTCGAAGGCGACGGGAATTCATGGAAGAATGTGAGCGGTCAATGTGGCCCAGCCTTCGCAGGAGGAATTGCCGGTCGCGGCCTGGCGCTGGGGGACTTCGACAATGATGGTTCAGTTGACCTGCTAGTGACGGTGAACGACGGCCCTCCCCTCCTGCTGAAAAACAATGCCGGACGGCAAAACCACTGGCTCGGCCTTAAGCTCGTCGGCACCAGGTCCAATGTCGATGCCATCGGCGCCACAGTTACCTACCAATCAGGCGACCTCAAGCGCCACCGGACAAAAACGGGCGGCGGCAGCTACCTGTCGTCACATGACCCTCGCATGGTTCTGGGCTTGGGTCAGAGGGTGAAGATTGACTGGCTTGAAGTGCGATGGCCGCAGCCGGGCGGCAAAACGATACGCTACACCGACCTGCCGATTGACAGATACATCACCCTGGTCGAGGGGCAGGCAGGCTGGAACTGAAAGCAACCTCTAGCCCCGAGAGACTTGAGCGACAAGTTATCGTAGTGGATGCTCTAGAATGCGGCACGGAGGGATCATGGGGAAATCGCGCAGACAGTTTTTGGCTCAGGCATCGCTGGGTGTCCTTGGAGCAGCCGTAGGGTGTCATAAGGAGGCGCCAAAACCATCCACTCAACCTCCGGGCACACCTTCCGCATTTGGCACCTCCCCTCCAGTTGGCCCTGAAGTCTCGGCGGTTACTTTCGCCGAAGCCGAAAAATTGATGCGCATTGAATCCACTGAAGCTGAACGCTCTCAGGCTGCGGGTAACTGGCGGGAGGCGATGGCGGGCCTGTATGAGCGCCGCACCGGCCCGAAGAAGGTTTCTCTTGAATCGACGCTGGCTCCGGCGTCACGCTGGAACCCGGTCCTTCCTGGAATGACTTTGGCCTCGGGTCAGAATCGGTTTGTCCGCAGCTCGGTCGATCCCGGGCTCTTACCCGCGAACGATGCCGATATTGCCTTCGCACCAGTAACTCACTTGTCGCATTGGATTGAAAAGCGACAGATTAGTTCAGAGAGACTTACTCTCATCTACCTGGATCGCCTGCAAAGGTTCAATTCGCAGTTACGTTGCGTTATCACACTCACGCGCGACCTCGCTCTTGCAGAAGCAAAACAGGCAGATAGAGAGATACAGTCGGGGAAGTACAAAGGTCCGCTTCATGGAATTCCCTGGGGCGCCAAGGATCTGTTGGACACGGCAGGCATCCCCACGACCTATGGTGCCGAGCCATTTAGAGATCGTATACCGGCAACAGACGCTACCGTAGTTCAGCGGCTTCGCCAGGCAGGAGCCGTGCTTGTGGCAAAACTGAGCCTCGGTGCTCTTGCGTTAAATGACGTATGGTTTGGCGGCCAGACGATGAATCCCTGGCTGTTAGAAGAGGGATCCTCTGGCTCCAGCGCGGGCCCCGGAGCCGCCACGGCAGCGGGCCTGGTGGGGTTCTCCATTGGGAGCGAGACGGGCGGCAGCATTGTGAGTCCGAGCATGCGTTGCGGAATTACCGGTCTCCGTCCTACTTATGGTCGAGTGCCGCGCACCGGAGCCATGACACTTTGCTGGTCCCTGGATAAGCTTGGGCCAATGACCCGCTCCGTGGAAGATGCCTTGCTGGTTCTGCATGCTATCTCCGGGCCCGACGATGGAGATATAGCCACAGTGCCCAGCGGTCTCCACTACGATGCCGCAGTATCGGTAGACGGCTTGCGGGTCGGCTACTTTCCGCAGTGGATGAAGGAGGCCACCGACGTGGACCGTGCCGCCCTCGAAACGGCTAAGAAGATAGGCATGGTCGCGACGGAAGCTTCTATTCCAGACTGGCCCTATGACTCGTTAGACTTGATTCTCTTTGCAGAGAGTGCTGCCGCGTTCGAAGAGATCACCCTGAGTGGCTCAGTGAGTCAACTGAAGATGCAGGTGCCGGACGCGTGGCCAAATACCTTTAGGCAAGCGAGGTTTCTTTCTGCGGTCGACTTTGTTCAGGCGGAGAGACTGAGGCGAAAGGTGGCCCTGGAAATGGCGCGTGTCTTTTCCGAAGTTGATCTGTTGCTGGTTCCTTCGCTCCGCGACGAGATGCTGACCATCACCAATTTCACAGGTCATCCGTCGCTTACTCTTCGCGCGGGTTTTGTCGAAGTTGGTGAGGCCCGCAGCGACTGGGCCCCTGATGCACAACACCCCTTGCCCAAGTTCAATCCGCCCCGGCGTGTACCGCACGGAGTCACTTTGATCGGACGGTTGTTTGAGGAAGGCACCCTCGGACGTGCGGGGCTCGCCTTGGAGCGAGCCTTTGGCGTCGCGAGTGAAAGGCCACCGAGCTTCTAAGTCGTTTGCGACCCTTCATCTTCATAGGCTCACTGTCGATTCAGAACCATCGAAGAGGACATCCAGCGATTTCTTGCCTGGCAAGTTTATGCGAAATCTGCGGGGTTGCCTGGCTGGGCCCGACAGCGATCTCAGATGCAGTTGACCCTCAATGTCATTCCATTGCAACTCTGTGCGTGTGAAATGACCGCGCTGGTAGTCGAAAGTAGTGCCGTCATCTTCGTAAAGAACAAAGTTACCGTCGGAGCCAGGATAGATCGTAAGTGTAACTGGCTCTGCGGATGCTTCGGTAGCGAATTGCTTTGCCGGACCAGAGGGAAGGATGGTGCCGGCCTTTACAAAGACAGGCGTCGATTCAAGATCCACTTCTCGGTTTATAGTTATGTTTCCTCCGACTTGTTTCGAGGTCCAGAAGTCCCACCACTGTCCAGCCGGCAAATATACCGCTCGCAGTTTGGCGCCGGGTTCCAGTACTGGAGCGACAAGGAGGGAAGGCCCGAACAGGTATTCATCTGCGATTGAGTGTACCTGCGCATCCTGCGGATAGTGTAGCCAGAGCGCGCGCATCAACGGGGTGCCCGTCGTATGCGTTTGCTCCACCGCGGAGTAGATATAGGGCAGCAGCTGGTAGCGAGTATTGAGATATCTGCGGCAAATGCGCTCCACCGAAGAATTGTGTAGGTCGTCGGCTTTCGGGAGAATTTCGGCGGCAACCTCGGGGCTTAATTCAGCCGGGCCATAGTTACCCATCTCCCAACCCCATGGCAGCCTCAGCTTCCAGGTGCGTCCATGTCCCCGGAACAGAGGACAGAAGGCGCTGAATTGAAACCAACGAAGGAATAACTCTGCGGTGAATTCCTTGGTGGGTATAAAGCCGCCAGTATCTGTACCCCAGTATGGGATTCCACAGAGACCAGTATTGATTCCTTCCATCACTTGCGCCGCAAGCGTATTCCACGTCGACAGCACATCCCCTGACCATAACCAGCCATAACGCTGCATGCCGGCATATCCATTGCGGTGCAGAGCGTACGGGCGCACATTGGGGCGGGTCAGTTGGTCTCCTTCCCAATACATCTTGTTTCGTGTGAGCCTGGCCGCCTTGGAGAGGGGATCTCCCTCATCAGGCCACCAGCCATCCACGCCTATCCGATCAAGGGGAGCATGAAGAGTCCAATAATTCGCGGCATTTTCAGGATCTGAGGACCCCGGTGCGGCATCGCTGACCTCGCCGTGCAGATTGAGGGGTGGATTGACAACATGAAGCACGACCTTGAAATCGTCACGATGCAGAGCCCGAATCATCTCATCGGGATGAGGAAAGACCTTCTCATTAAAGGTGAAAGATCCATGCCCGGTATTCCACCCGGAAGGGCAGAAACCGGTGCCGAGATAGATGAGCGCATCGCACGGGAGCTTCTTCTCCCGGAAGGTCTTCGCTTCGTGCAAAATTTCTTCACTGTTGGCAAGGGTACGGTGAGATTGTTGATACCCGAGTGCCCAAATAGGCGGGAGATGTGGATAGCCGGTGAGTTCAGCCCATTGCTGCAGCAATTGTGGCGGCGTGTCGCCAAGTAGGAGGAAGACGTCCAGACTGCGGGCGGCTTCATCGGGTTTGAAGATGCCCACTTCGCCGCGGAAGTCGAATCTTCCCCAAGGTTCATGGAAGAAAAGACCCCACCCCTGTGGACTCATCAGCCATGGAATCGGCAGATGCGCGCCGAAGGTTGCCAGGTCATCACCGAGCTGACCGCTTTGCATCGCATCTTGCGTGCCACGGCGGTCGAACGGATGAACGCCCGCTCCTAATCCATAGAGCGGTACGTCGCCACAGAGAAAGCTGATGCGTGCTGGTGCGGAGTCAAACCTCAGACTCTGAAGAACGCGACCGTCAGCAGCATGAATTCCGATGCGCAATGGATTGGTTTGCACTCCAATGATGGTGCTACCCCATGGCACAGAGTGATTCCCATTGCTGACGCCTGATCGCAACATTGCCTCGGGCCAGGATGTCATTACGAGACTTCCGTCGCTGTAGATGCGCTCGAAGGGTTCACCTGCTGCCGTAACTGTGATCCGGAGGATTCGGTCGCTGACCGCGCGCAAGACCAAATCGAGTTCGGGCAACGCAACTCCGGGCAGGGCATCGGGAGGCGAGAATGTTCTGGCGGGCGCAAGGCTGGCACGAAACAGGAGGGTCGCCGCTCCCGAGCCGATTCCCGACAGCACAGCTCTTCTCGTGACGCTTCGATTCATTTCATTCCTCGGATTCAGATCTCGCGTGGGGAAACGTTCTCTTGACTTGCCAGTTTACAGAAGAATAGAAATATGGTCGCGTGTTCTTCGCGGAGGAAAACCTTTTGAAACCTCATCTGACACGTCGCCACTTCATCGCCGCCAGCGCCGCTTCGCTCGTTCCCGCAGCCGGAGCTTTCACACTGCAGGGAAGACCGGCTGTTTTGTCACTACTCGGAGACGAACGTCCGACAGGGGCGGCGCCCAACGAAAGCTGGAAGCAGAGCGGTGTGGTTGACCTGTCCAAATCTCCTTACGCTCGCTTAAAGCCTTTGCCGGTTAGCGCCGTGGCGATCCAGGAGGGATTCTGGTCTAAACGGAGAACAACCAACGTCGATGCCAGCATTCCCAGCATGCGCGACCAATTGCTCGAACATGGTCGGATGGACAACTTCCTTCGTTTGACAGGTAAGTCGGATGCACCTCAACGGGGACCGGTCTATTCGGATTCCGACATCTACAAGTGGACGGAGGCTGTTGGCTTTACGCTTCAATCGGGAAACAATCCTCAATTGCGCGACTCAGGTCAAAAAATCATTCGCGAAGTGGTAGCCGCGCAAGAGCCTAGCGGGTATCTCAACACGTATTATGTAGGCGATCACAAGTCTGAGCGGATGCTTCCCAAGACACAGACCACTGGGCACGAACTCTACAACATTGGCCACTTGCTTCAGGGCGCGATTGCCTGGTACCGGGCAACTGGCGATCCAACCCTCCTCGACGCGGGCGTGCGCTTTGTAGACGATTTTCTGATTCCAAACTATGGACCGGGGGCCAATCAGACACCAATTGTAGCTGGACATCCGGAGATCGAGATGTCGCTGATTGAGTTATATCGCACGACCGGCAATCGCAAGTATATCGAGCTCGCTGGGTACATCCTAAAGGGCGACGAACGGGTTCCACTTACGCCACAACAGATTACGTACATGTATTGCGGTGTTCCTTTTATCTCGCGTACGCGGCTCGAAGGCCATGCCGTACGTGCGATGTATGCCTGCTGCGGGGCGACCGACTATTATCTCGAGACCGGCGACGAGGCCTACCGGAAAACGCTGAGCGCCCTGTGGGACGATCTCTCCGAGCACCAGATGTACCTTACCGGCGGAGTCGGCGCCCGTGCCGAAGGCGAGGCATTTGGGGCTCCGTACGAGTTGCCCAATGCCCGGGCCTATGGAGAGAGCTGTGCCGCGATCGGAAACATGATGTGGAACTGGCGCATGTTGGCTGCCACGGGCGAGGCCCGATTTACTGATGTGATTGAGCGGTCTCTCTACAACGGCATTAATTCGGGTATGTCCCTCGACGGCAAGACCTATTGCTATCGCAATCCACTGGCTTTTGATCCCGCGGGTGATTCGCGCGACCGCCACACACCGGATGGCAAGATTCGCAACCCCTGGTACGACACAACCTGTTGCCCGCCCAATCTTGAGCGAACCTTCGCGTCTCTCCCGGGGTACTTCTACAGTTCAAGCGCTGATGGCATTTACGTCCACCTCTACGACAATTCGCAGATGGATTGGCGGCTTCAAGATGGCACGGCGTTACGAGTTACTCAAAAGACAAACTATCCGTGGGACGGCGATGTACACCTTACCGTTGCTCCTGAACGCCCTACAGAATTCATGGTGTACTTGCGCATTCCCGGTTGGTCAGAAACGAATGCTGTCAAAGTCAATGGAGAACCTGTCGGCGGCGCTACCCCTGGTCAGTATCTTGCGATCCGTCGTCGCTGGTCTGGAAATGACAGAATCGATTTGGTCTTCGACATGACACCGCGTGCTGTCAAGGCGAATCCGGCAGTAATGGAAGACACTGGGAAAATCGCATTTCAGCGCGGGCCGATCGTTTATTGTATGGAGAACCTGGATCAGCAAGGCTACTCTCACGACTCAAACTTTGCTGGGTTCGTCGCTCAGATTGAAGGCAAGACGACCGCAACTTGGGACTCCAGGCTGCTCGATGGGGTTGTCGTGCTCGAGCACCCAGCCACGGTGTCAGAGCGAACTAACGGATCTCTTTACTTCTCCGCGACGGCGAAAGCGGTCCCAGCCACGTCATCCTCGATTCGTCTTATCCCGTACTACGCGTGGGCGAACCGCGGTCCCGCTGGCATGCAGGTATGGATCCCGTATGTTCGGGGATGATGAGTGCGAGTAAGTGTTTGTCTCAACTCGCATCGATAGCCTGAATCGGTGTGAGATCGCGCTATCAGAATCCTGGCGCCAAATGGTAGTAGACATCATTCCATCGTTGTTCTTTCGCAAAGTTTGCAAGACTCGTGTCACGGTCGATCAGCAAGTATTCCATGCCAGCAATGTCAGCGAAGTTTTCCAGGTGCTCCGAAGTCACTGCTGGGCTCAGTACGGTGTGATGTGATCCACCCGCGGAGATCCATGCCGTCGCGGCGATCTTCAAATCAGGTTCGGGTTCCCAGACTGCCCTCGCGACGGGAAGGCGAGGAAGAGGATGTTCCGGTTCTACTACCTTCACCTTATTCACGATGAGCCGGAAGCGGTCGGCGAGTTCTACGACGCAAGCATTGACTGCACTGCGTGCGGCCGCCGTAAAGACTAGCCGGACAGGGTCATTCTTTCCTCCAATTGCAAGTGGGTGGATCTCTGCAGACGGAATGCCCTCCGCGATCGAGGGACAGACTTCCAGCATATGCGCGCCCAAGACTTGGCCGCCATTTCTCAGGTGATAAGTGTAGTCCTCCATGAACGACGCTCCACCCGCGAGGCCGTGACCCATCACCTTAACGGCCCGAACAAGCGCAGCAGCCTTCCAATCGCCCTCTGCACCAAAACCATACCCATCGGCCATCAACCGCTGTACTGCCATTCCAGGGAGTTGTGCCAATCCGTGCAGGTCCTCAAACGTATCAGTGAATCCACACGACCCCGATTCTTCAAGGAAGCGCCGCAACCCAAGCTCGATTCTGGCCGACTCCCTTAGTGAGTCGCGCTGGGATCCGCCAGCACGCAGAGGTTCTGCGACCGCGTAGGAGTCGTCATAATTCGCGACCAACTTTCCAATCTCGGCATCCGTCACTCCCTTAACACTCTTCGCGAGGTCACCAATCCCGTAACCGTTCACTGAGTAGCCGAGCTTCATCTCGGCGTCAACCTTGTTTCCCTCGGTTACCGCGACATTTCGCATGTTGTCGCCGAAACGAGCTATCTTCAATTGCCGGGCATCATGCCAGGCGCTAGCTGCACGCAACCAACACCCAATTTCCACATGGATGCCTGGGTCCCCCCAGAAGCCCACCACAATCTTGCGTTTGATCCGCATGCGGGTTGAGATGAACCCGAATTCGCGGTCGCCGTGAGCCGACTGATTCAGATTCATGAAATTCATATCGATTGTTGACCAAGGCAGCAGGTCGTTAAATTGCGTGTGCAAGTGCATCAACGGCTTGTCCAGCGATTTCAGGCCGGCAATCCACATCCGAGCCGGCGAGAAGGTGTGCATCCAGGTGATCAGTCCAATACAATTCTTGGCACGACTGGCGTCGAGGCACAGCTGTTGGATCGCATCACTATTTGTCATCACCGGCTTACATACAATCTTCACGGGGACACGCGGAGATGCCGTTAAGGTTCTTGCGATGGTCGCCGCATGTTCTTCAACTTGTAGCAGCGTCTCGGGGCCATAGAGATGTTGGCTTCCGGCGACGAACCAGGCTTCGAGGCTGCCAAAATCTATCATCCCCGTCCTTTTCCAAGCCCGCAGTCTCTGTTACTCCAGAGCATCAGGGCACGAAGCTTGTCGTCATCATGATCGCTGCGAACCATGACCGTGAGTTACCGATGATGAAAGTCTCTATCGTCTCAATTTGGATCGAGGGCTTAGTGTTAACCGTCCACCGTCTGATACAAACGATACTTCTCGCTCATGATTGAAGTGAAGGGTCGCAAAGTAAGCGATCCGCCGTCTGTGCGAACCGCCCAATCATCGCTTGATTGAGCGACTCTGGTCGCTGCGAGTAGTTGGTCCCGTGTGATCCGGGAAGGGATATCGCCGACGCCGAAGAGTGCGATCGGGCCTCGCATCAGAGCGACACGGTTAGGGTTTTGCCCATCGATCGCTTCCAGGCGCAGCGGCATCTCGAATTCCATCTCGATTCGGTCGCCATCCTTCCAAGTTCGCTGCAGTGCCAGGAACTTTCCTGGCTCGAGCTCACCGTCAGTTCTACGACCATTTACGGAGAGGCGGCTCTTCGCACCCGCCCACTCGGGTATGCGGATGTAAACGGTGAATGGCTCTGGACGTCCGAGCGCAAAAGCCAGTTGGGTGGAGTTTGCGGCAGGGTATTCGGTGGTTTGCGTCAACGTACAGCTAGTCTTGTTTTGTGACCAGCTGGCACGGGAGGGTAGGAACAAGTTGACGTAGACTCCGTCATGGCTCCGGTAGTAGGAACTGATTCCGTAGTCGGCCGTCAGTTGCGGAAACGTTCCAGAGCAACACGGCCACTTGTCTTTGTAATGGACCTTTCTCGCCTCAGTGTCGTTGTAGTCGGAATAGTAAAACGTCGTTCCGTCCGCCAGGATCGGAGTGGCCCCTGCGATAGTGTTGTAGAGAATGCGCTCCATACTGTCGCCATAGCGCGAGTCTTTCGTGATTCGCAGCAGATAGCGGGTGATCTTGAACTGTCCATAGGCGCCGCATGCGGTTTCGAAGCTGGAATGCGAAGTTCCCAGGCTGGCTGCAAGCCGCCCCTGTCCGGGAACAACGAAGGCTTCATCCGGGCCCCAGCCGCCGGTGGCGTAACTCTGCTCCTGAACCATGCGAAGACCATTGGCTGCGGCGCGCAGGTACTTTTCGTCACCCAGCACCAGGTGAGACTGCACGGCGGAACTGAGAGCGTTCACATGGCTATAGGCATGTTCGCCGGGGAGCACATTCTTTCCCTCCGCCAGCGGCCCGAAGTAATCCTCCTCGATGAACCGCACGGCGAGATCGCGATAGCGGGAGTTGCCGCTGCGCTGGTAAGCGTGAAACAGGTTCTCCGGCAGCGTATACGTTTCATCCCAAGTGTCGGCAATGCTCTTGTGAGGGCGGGCTCCCTGCTCTGCACGACTCAGAGCTTTCTCGGGCAGGTATGGCAAGACCGCTTGCGTGGCGCGCCAGTGTACGTCGAGCGCATCTGGATCTTGTGCGAACTGGTGAGCGTCGATCAGGCCACAGCTTGTTTTGTCGTAGGTGTACGCCGGCAGGTGGTAATCGACATAGAACTTACCCTGGGGCCCAACCGTTTCGGCGAAGCCGCGAACCATACGGTGAATCTTTTCCTGAGTCGGCTTAGATCCAGTGACAGCATAAGCGCGTGCTAGTCCGGAGAGATATTGTCCAAAACTGTGCCCGGGAATAAACGCGTGGAAGTTATCTCCGGCGTTGAAGTCATTGTCGTTGTCGTACCACCCGCCCATATCCGGACCAGGGGCAGGCAGCCCCTCGCGCTGGCGGAAGGGCTTCAGTAACGCGTCCTCATCGAGATGAAGGAACAAATCATGGTTGTGTTCGAACTGAGACCGCAGGGGTCCTTCAAGAAGCTGCACCCGTGAGTAGTCAAACAGAGAGAGCGTCGGCGTGACCGCCAAGGAGGCCACCGAATTCGCCGACACAAGCAAGGTGCGCGAGAGCGCGGCGGACCCGGCTGTAATCCCAGCTAACTTTAGAAATTGACGGCGCGACGGATGGTTCAAACGTCCTCCTCCAGAAATTGATGACCAGTTTCTCAACGATCAGCCTGTGTGTGGCAAACGCCTGCATTCGCCCGCGAGCAACCTCCAGGCGTTGAAGTAAACGATTGCCAGACAATCTAGCCCCAGTGACCGGCACTCGTCAATGGTTCAATCAACCCATGAATCCCGTTCGTCTATGGTCACCTGCGCCATTCTCCTGAATTTGACGGAACCTGCTTGGTGGCATTTCAGAAGGTAGACGGAGAGCGCTAAAACACTGTGCTCCGAGGGATGACATTTATTCGCTTGACACGATTCCTTCTGGCGCTGTATTGTCCCGCGCAAATTGGACTGAGCATACATTGTTGTATGCAAGGTCGAGAACACGTTTTCTAACCAGAGGTTTTTCTACCACCCCGCAGCTAGAGAAGAGCGAATGGCGAGATTCCTCAGCAACATGCCGAGGAGGCTATAGCCGGTAAGTGACTCGACTCGACTCGTCCCGGTTAGAAGTGGGAGCGCGGAGGGCAACTGTTTTCAGGGAGGGTGACTATGCGAAAGAAGATGCATTTGGCCGGCCGCGCTGGTGTGTTCATGGTTTTGACTGTCGTCTGCGCAAGCCTGGGCTGGGCGCAATTCTCCGGCAGCCTTCAGGGGGTCGTACATGATCCGAGCGGAGCGGCAATCCCCAAGGCTACGCTCGAACTTGTCAACGTGGCAACCCAGGTGGCCCGAACGACAACCAGCGACGCGTCGGGCAGTTTTACCTTTTCCAGTCTCGCTCCTGGTGCATACCAACTCCGTGCCGAAGCTTCGGGCTTCAGGAGATCCCAGGTTGATGTTACTTTGCTGACCGAACAAAACCTGAACGTCGAAGTCAGTCTGCAGGTAGGTTCGGCGACCGAATCGATCACGGTTACGACCGAGCTGCCGGTGCTTGACACCGCTGACAGCCGCACGCAGTTGACGCTCGAGAGTCAGGCAGTGGCGCAGTTGCCGATTGTCGGCCGCAACCTCGTCACGCTGGTAACGTTGGCACCAGGTGTCTCCGGCTTGGGGACCAGCGCGACCGGCAGTCCGGGATCCGGCGTCGATAACTTTTCCACCGAAGAACAGGTGGACGCCAATGCTAACGGTCAGGGTCAAAACAACAATCAATACGTCATTGACGGACTAGACGTGACCAGCGGAATCCGGCAGGGAGTGCTGAACCTCACTCCCAATCCAGATACCATTCAAGAAAGCAGCATTCAGGTCAACACGTTTTCAAGCGAGTATAGCCGGGCTGCCGGATTACAGACGATGTTCACTACGAAGTCCGGCACCGACAAGTACCATGGTTCGGCGTCGGATTATTTCAACTACCAGAAGATGTTCGCGAAGCAATACTTCTCGGGCAACTACCTGCCCTTCCATTCAAACAACATGTCGTTTTCCATTGGCGGTCCGGTTATTCCTCGTCACCAGCTTTTCTTTGAATTCGTCGTAGAGCCGCTGCGCTCGTCGGCCAGCACCAATGGATCGGTGACATTCGCGGATCCGCAATTCATTACCTTTGCGCAGACAAACTTTCCCAACACGGTGGGAACGCACCTGCTGACGACTTACAATCCCGCCAATGTATCTGGCGCGGCTCCTTCGCAGACCGCGCAACAGATTTTTGGTACCGGCGGCAGCGGATGTGGTACGGCGGCCACAAGCAATATACCGTGCTCCTTACCCGTGATCGACTCTGGGTCCTTTGGCGCCACGCAGGTACGAGACGGCACTCAATATTTTGCCCGCCTGGATCAGAGTTGGAAAAACGATCGGGTCTACGCGAGCCTTTTCAGAACCTTGTTGACCACCGGCGCGGCTTCGGCTATGCCGCAATTCTCGGCGCTGAATCACACCTGGCAGGTCGCCCTTCAGGGAAGTTGGACGCATACGTTTTCGCCAACTACGCTGAATGATGCGACGTTCGGAGTAAGCAGGGTGGAGGGCGTATTAGGAAGCGGGGCCAAGGATTATACGGTCCCTTCGGTAAATGTAAGTGGGGTAAATGTTGATTCGGGCCAAGCCTTTGGTGTGGGATTCGCGCAGGGAGATTTCATTCAGCACAACTACCACTGGCGCGATGTGCTCACTCACGTGCAAGGCGCGCATGCGTTGAAGATCGGATACGAAGGCTGGTATGGCGACGACGTTGAACCCTTCCAGGGACCCTGGTCCCAACCCAAGTTTGCATTCGACAATCTATTGAAATTGGCACAGGACGCGCCCACAAACGAAAATGGAGTCTACTACAATCCCGCCACCGGCCAGGAGCAGCTTTGGAACTGGGACGCGGCCTCCAGAACCTTCGGACTCTTCGCGGAAGACACCTGGAAGGCGAGAAAGAATCTGACCCTTTCGCTGGGCCTGCGTTACGACGACAGCGGCAATCCATGGTCGAAGAGCGCCTCGACAGTATTTGGAAACTTCTATCTGGGTACCGGTAGTACCGAGCAACAGCAAGTGGCGAATGGCTACGCCAAGGCGACCCATAACGCTCTGCTGCACTCGGTGAACAACTTGTTCAGTCCTCGTGGAGGTTTCGCCTGGGATCCGACTGGGAAAGGGGACTGGGCGATACGCGGCGGAGGGGGAATCTATAACAACTGGCTGACTCAGGCGAACGTGCAGGAGGAGTTCCGCGGCAGTCCCCCGGGTGAGGTTGCGCCAACCTTCTTCGCGGGAGGAACCGCGACCGCTCAAGCTCCAATCTTCGTTCTTGGGAACAGCAGCAAGCCCCCGTTTGGATTTGTATTTCCGACGTTTCAAGGCGGACTGAACGCGCAGGGAGGAGTTCCCGGCACCGGCTTCGCGATCGGCGGTATCAATCCCCTCTTGAAATCTCCGAAATCGAATATATGGTCTCTCACGGTAGAGCGGAGAATCAGCGGGAATTTCGCAGCCAGCATCGGTTATTCGGGTTCCCACTCATACAACCTGGTGAGTAACGGCAACGCATCAGGCATTGTCAGCTATGGAGTCGATATCAACGCGTTGCCTGGTGATCTGATTACGCACCAAAGCAAGGTCCCGACCCGCCTCAATCCCAGCTTTGGCGCGATTACTTACACCGACAACGACCGCTATGGCAACTACGAGGGCGTGTACTTCGATATTCGAGGACATTTCTCGCGCGGCTTCGTGGATGCTTCTTACACTAAGTCACGTTCCAAGGATGATGGGGGCAACTATCCAACCGCTTTGAATCCCGGGCAGTTCTACGGACCATCGCCTTGGGATGTTCCCAACCGCTTCTCTCTCAGCTTCAACTATGAATTGAAGGGGTTGAATAGCGGAGCGGGCGCTGTGGGCCACCTATCGGGTGGCTGGGGAATCAGCGGAACGAGCATTTACCAGTCGGGATATCCGTTCACGGTGTCAAATAACGCTTCGTATCAACCCGTCTGCCAAGATACGTCCGCAGGCGCGCCGCCCTGTCCGTCGGCTGCAAATCCGGCTGTAGGATATGCTGCCGGAAGCGGTGATTACAACGCTGACGGAGACAATAACGATTTCCCCGATGCAGCGAGTTACCATCAGGGAAACTCTCGCAAGGCATTTCTGAGTGGAATATTCTCACCGGGACAATTCAACGCGCCAAGCACCTTCGGCTCGGATGGGAATGAGAAGGTGAACCAGTTCCGTGGACCGAATTTTGCCGAGACGGACGTCAATGTCTACAAGGACACGCATCTTACGGAAAGACTCAACTTTCAGGTCCGGTTTGAATTCTTCAACTTCTTCAACCGGCCTAACCTGGCAAACGTCGATACCTTCTTGACGGACGGGAATTTCGGAAAGGCAACGGCAGCGCATCTACCGAGATTCTGGCAACTCGGAGGCAAGCTTTCGTTCTAGGCTGAAACCTGCGGGACCCAAAGCCGGCCACTTCATTGAAGGTAGGCCGGCTTTCTGTTGTTCGATACACTCGGGACATCCTGGCATGAGCCCTGAGTAAATCCGCTGGGCTTCCCACTCGCGCCGGTGATTCCCAACTCGCCGGCAGCGACATGAAGTATAAAAGGGCAGTGGCAGATCGACTGACATGGCGACGACATGGCTGACTTGATCCGAAGGACGGTTGTCCTTCTTGCCTTCATCTTGCCCTGCGCGTTGGCTCAGACGGTGAATGACCGCATCGGTCCAATCGTCGCGGCATTGCAGAACAAAGAAGTTGAAAAGGCGCTCGATCTGCTTCGCCCAGCATTGAGAGAATTCTCGGGAAACGCGCAGCTATGGGCGATGCAGGGTGCAGCATATTCAGGCGAGGGCCGCACCAAGGAAGCGATGGGTTCTTTTCGCAACGCCCTCAAGATTTCTCCGGACTATCTTCCTGCCCTTCAGGGACTGGGCCAACTTGAGTATGACGCCGGTACCCCGGCGGCGATTCCGCTGATCGAGCATGTCTTGCGGTTGCGGCCCGCCGATTCCACCAGCCATGCCATGCTTGCGGTGCTTGAGTATCAGCAGGGGAATTGCACTGCAGCAGTTCCTCATTTCGAGAAGGCGGAGGTTCTGCTTGACTCTCAGACCGACGCGCTGCATGCATACGCCACCTGCCTGGTGAGGCTGAAGGAGTTTGATCGCGCTGCCGAGGTCTTCGAGCGCTCGGTTGCGCTCAACCCGGACAGCGCGCGCGAGCGTCACCTCCTGGCCGCCATTCAAGTCATGGCTAACAAGCCCTCCTTGGCCCTGGACACGTTGAAGCCTCTGCTGCAAACCGACAATCCGGACGCAGGGACGCTGGAGTTGGCCGCGACAGCCTATGAAGATACCAAGGACACGACACAAGCGGTCAACCTGCTTCGAAGGGCCATTTTGCTCGAACCGCAGAACGTACATCTCTACCTGGACTTCGCCAATGTTTCCTATACACACGGCTCGTTTCAGGTGGGCGTCGATGTGATGAATGATGGCATCAGCCTTCAGCCCGCTTCTGCCGCGCTGTATTTCGTCCGAGGCGTTCTTTATGTCCAAATGGCCCAATACGAGAAAGCTGAAGCCGACTTTGCGAGAGCATACGAATTGGATCCCAGTCAGTCTCTTTCGGCTGCAGCTCAGGGAATGGCCGCAGCCCAGGAAAATGATTTTGATCGCGCACTCGGAAAGGTGCAGGCGTCGCTGGCGAGAAAACCGAATGACCCTTTGCTGCTCTACCTGCAGGCAGACATTCTCGCCGAAAGACAAGCAGACCCCGGGACCCCTGAGTTTCAACTGGCGATGCGTTCGGCCAGGAAAGCTGTCTCACTGCAGCCAGCGCTCGGCGCGGCTCATGGGGTGTTGGCAAAACTCGACTTGGAATCGGGTAACTACCAGGAAGCAGCTGTCGAATGCAGGAAGGCTCTCGCGAGCAATCCAAAAGATCAGGTGGCTCTCTATCATCTGATTCTCGCGTTGCGGAAGGCGGGGGAAAAAGATGAGATTCCCGACTTGCTCAAACGGCTCGCAGTCCTGCGCCGCGAAGCAGCGAAAGAGGAGAGTGATCGCTATCGTTACCGACTAGTGGAAAGCGATTCCACGCAATAGCCGCAGCTATTGTCTCGGCGTCCCAGCGTCGTTCTCTGTGGGCTCGTAGAGTTTGTATTTGTTGTCCAAGGCTTCCTGCTCTCGTGATTCCTGGCGCAGATCGGCCAGTCGCTTGACTAGGTCGGCCATCTCTGACTTTGAGCCCTTTCCGCTTTGCCGCAGTGCCTGGATCAGGTGATAGAGGGCCTCCTGATCGGAGGGGTTGCCGCGCAGCGCCAGGTGGCACTGCTCAATGGCAAGGTTCAGTTGACCGGACTCCAGGTAAAGTTTGGCCAGAATATCGCGTGGAAGAGCAAAGTCCGGTTGAATCTGGCTGGCTCGGCTGGCGGCTGCGATCGCCTCTTTGAATTGCGGGCCACCGGCGGGCACGCCTTTCTGGACCAGAATCTGTGCTTTCAGATAGTAGAGGAATGCCTCCTGGGGATGGCTCTTTAGTTGGGACTTCACCGTGGCCAGCGCCGCGTCCAGATTGCTCTGTTGGATTTGCGCCATCCCCTGAGCGACCGATCCTGATGCCTGCGCTGGGTCAATGCGGGTGGCAGTTTGAAAATCGGCTTCACCTTTGTCGTACTGCGCCATCTGAATGTAGAGAATGCCGCGCGCGACGTAAAGAGGAGCGGAGTTGGGCGATTCTTTCAGGCCAACGTTGACCATGTCGACGCCGACCTGAAACGACTGATGGTTGAACGAAAGTGTAGCGAAGTCGAGATAATACCTGGTCTTCCTGGGGTTCAACACGATGGCCTGGCGGAGTAACTCCACCGCTTTCGGCGTATCTCCCAGCTCTTCATAGGCAGACGAAGCCAAATCCAGGATATCGGGATCGCCTGGTCCAGCCCCGAGTAGAGGCTGCAGTGTCTCTACCACAGCTCCGGCTTGGTGCGCCGCGAGCTGGGCGATCGCAAGGTCGTAGCGTGCATGCGGATCCTGCGGAGATTGCGCGACAATTTGCTGAAACTCCGCAATCGCGTCCTGAGGCCGATTCAAATCCATCAGGCAAGCGCCGTACTCCGCCAGCGCCGCCGGTTGTGTCGAGATAAGCTGCGTGCTCTGCTCAAAATGCTTCACCGCTGTGGCACAGTCATGTCGCTTGTAGGCTAATACCGCCAGCATGGCATGGCTTGTGGGGTCGCTCGGCAACTGCCTGAGAATGCGTTCCAGCCGTGGAATTGCCTGGGTGTTACTTGATTCGTAGTCCAACTGAGCCGCGCCTTGAAGCGCGGGAAGGTAGTCGGGAGAGATACTCAACGCCCTATCGAAAGCAGCCAGCGCCTCCTGACTCTTGTTGAGACCGGAAAAGGCAATGCCTTGCAAAGTCCAAAGACGGGCATTTCGCGGGGAGGCTGACAGTTCCTCCTGAGCCAACTGCAATGCTTGTGCGAACTCCCTTGCGCGAAGTGCTTCCTCAATGGCCTGCGTTGAATTGGTGCGGGCTGGGTTTTGCCCACAGGCCGGGAGTGCAAGCGTCAGGAGGATCAGAACTAGGAATTTTCGCGGCATGGCACGTGAAGGGCTTGTTCGACAGAATTGCAGCCCGAGGGTTCAGAAACATCATAGTCTTTGCGGCACTCTTCATGCACACGCGCTCGGCTCAACATTCCTCCGTTCACAAGAAGCCGACCAACATGCGCTCGTCTCAGGGTGGAATGATCATGTTACACTCTTTGCTTGCCGCGGAAGACGTTTCCCAGGGCTGGATAGCCCTTCATTGTGGATGAAGATCACCCGTCGCTCATTCGTCTTAACCTCGCTTTCAGCGTCGGCTGCAAAGCTGCTTGGCCAGGGCGTGGCCTCTCGCGCCGTTAAGCCCCAGGCCAAACCCCTTCCTTCTGGCCGCCCCTTTGACGCTCACTTCGTTGACGTCGCTTCTGCGGCAGGTCTCACCCAGCCCGTGGTCTATGGCGAGGTGGACAACAAGGACTACATCTTGGAGGCAACAGGATGTGGCTGTGCCTTTTTCGACTATGACAATGATGGCTGGTTGGACATATTTCTACTTAGTGGCACCCGATTCTCGGGTGTCCCTGCCGACGCCACCAATCGCCTCTACAAGAACAATCGGGACGGCACTTTCACCGATGTCACCGAAAAGGCAGGCCTTCACGACCTCGGCTGGGCTTGCGGCGTGTGTGTGGGCGACTATAACAATGATGGCTTTGAAGACCTGTATTGCACTTACTTCGGCCAGAACAAGCTTTATCGGAATAATGGCGACGGAACCTTTACCGATGTAACCAAATCGGCCGGACTTTTGGGCGATACCAAGCGCTGGGGGGCGGGGTGCACATTTTTCGACTACAACCGGGACGGTTATCTGGATCTCTTTGTTTCCAACTATATTCGCTTCGATTTGGCCCACGTCCCTAAGCCAGGCGCGAACAGCAACTGCAGTTGGAAGGGAGTGCCGGTGGAATGCGGTCCACGAGGCCTGCCTCCGGGGCAACACTCACTCTATCGCAACAACGGCGATGGAACCTTCACCGACGTAAGCAAAGAAGCCGGTATCGATAAACTTCGTGAGAGTTACGGCATGACCGTAGTTGCCGCCGACTTTGATAATGACGGTTGGCCCGATCTCTTCGTAGCGTGCGACTCTACGCCGAGTCTGCTGTTGATGAACAATCACGACGGAACCTTCAGAGAGGAAGGTGTACTGCGTGGGGTTGCCCTCAGCGAGGACGGCATGGAGCAGGCTGGTATGGGAATCGGAATCGGCGACTACAACCTGGATGGCGCTCTCGACTTATTCAAAACGCACTTTTCCGATGATACCAATGGCCTGTATCGAAACGATGGGCGCGGAAGCTTTGACGATGTAACGCTGGCCGCGAAGATCGGCGTCGAAACCCGCTATATATGTTGGGGCGCGGGCATCGTCGATCTGGACAACGACGGTTGGCCGGACCTTTTTATGGTCACCGGTACGGTGTATCCGCAGCTGGAACGGAAACTCCCCAACTATTCCAACTTGACTCCGCGGGTTGTATTTCGAAACTTGCGCGATGGATCTTTCGAAGAACTCGCGGAGCAGGCAGGTCCTGGCATTACTGCGAGGCATTGCAGTCGCGGATGCGCCTTCGGGGACTTCGACAACGACGGCGACCTGGATATCTTGGTCGTCAATTTGAACGAATCACCCTCGCTGCTGCGCAATGATCTCCGCGGTACCCACCATTGGATCAAGCTCAAGCTAGTGGGCACAAAATCGAACCGCAGCGCGATTGGAGCCAGGGTTGTAGTCCATTATGGGCGCAAAGTTCAGGTACAAGAGGTGCTGAGCCAGTCCAGCTTTTACTCTTCCAGCGATTCCCGGTTGCACTTCGGCCTCGGAGTCGCCAAAACTGTGGACATTGAAATCCGCTGGCCCAGCGGCCTGCAGGAGAATTTCAAGGGCGTGGCTGTTGACCGTCTTTTGGTGTTGAAAGAGGGAAGCGGCATTGTTCCCGGAGCAGGCTGGAGGAAAGTCTGAAGGTTGCTTAACGACAGAGGAGAAAATGTACGGCATATAGGCTCCGTCGCTTGAACTGGCAGGTGCGCGTTCCAGCACGAAAGGGGATTGGTCATGGCTGAAACGCCGTGGCGGCCTCGATTGGGCAGATGTACGATAACCGGGGCCTCGCGTGACTCTTCGAAGCAATCTTCTATCGTCGGATGCTTCCTCTTTCGACGACCAAATGGCATTGTCGGTGGAGCCCGTACTGATGGAATCATCTGGCTCTAATTGGAATGGGCGCGCCGCTGCCGCCGTTCGCCGATGCATCCTGCCGATTGCCGCTTTGCTGCTCGTTCTGATCGCCTGGTCTGGATGCAAGCGGGCGCGTCCCATCGTCGCGGTCATTCCCCGCACCTGCGGTACCGCCCTATGGGAGCCGGAACACGCCGGCGCGGCGGCAGTTGCCCGCTCCCTGGGATTGGACATCTACTGGAATGCACCCATGCGCGATGACGATATCCAGGCCCAGATTGCGCTGATCGAAAAGGCCCTCGAACGCGGCTATGCCGGAATCATTGTTTCTCCGATTGAGACTCTCCCCATGCGATCTCCGATGCGCCGTGTCCTGGCGCAGGGTGTTCCGTCGGTTGTTATCGGAACCGAACTCGGCATTCCTCCAGGGCCCCGGCTAGCCTACGTGCTCAACGACGAACAAGCTGGCGGGCAGATGGCTGCGCGCCGTATCGGCAGCATCCTTCACGGCCACGGATCCATCGCCATTCTTGGAATCCATCCACAGCTCATGAGCAATATCGCGCGCGAGCGAAGCTTTGAGACTACTCTGGCTCGTGAGTTTTCAGGCATCCGGGTTGTCGTCCGCCGATTCGGTCTCTCCAGTGTTCCCCAGGAGCAACAAGCGGCCGAAGAGTTGCTCTCCAGGGACGAGAAGATCGATGCGATTGTAGCGCTATCTCTTGCCTCTACGCGCGGCGCCTACTATGCACTCGTCGAATTCGACAAGGAGAACATCATCAAGCTCGTCGGCTTCGATCAGGACCTCATTCCCCCAATCCGCACCGGTGGCATCGATGCAGTGGTCGTTCAAAACACATATGAGATGGGGCGGCTTGCCATGGGCCTGATGGATCGTGAAGTGCACGGCACGGCCGGCCAATCAGAACTATTCGTGCAGCCGGTCCTTATGACTCGCGACAATATCGACTCGGCCGAGATTCGCCAGATTCTCAATCTCTCCTGGTGGCCCACTGGATGATCCGGATATTCACAAGGCGCAGATTCGGCATCGCTGGCATTGCCGTCGCGGCCGTGCTGCTCTTGATCGCCGCCGGGCTTGCGATTTATCGCTCCATCGCTCGCCGCGGTCCTTTTCGTGGCGACTATTTGCTTCTGGAAAGGCGGGATGAGTGGCAAGCCTTTGGCGGTACCTGGCAGTTTGTCGACGGTGTGATGCGCAACAATTCCGATGAACGCGGCGCCAAACTTATGATTGGCTCTACCTACTGGACCAACTATTCCATCGAGGCCGATGTACTTTTGCTCGGCCAATATGGAGATGCCGGGGTGATCATCCGGGGCAATGACGAAGAAGAAGGTGTCGACGCCTATCACGGTTATATGGCCGGTCTGCGCGATCTCGACAATACCCTCATCCTTGGCCGCGCCGACTACGGTTGGCGAGAGTATGTGGCCAAGACCGTCACTCCGCGTGTCTACGCACAGCAGTGGTACCATCTCAAGTTGCTTGCCTACGAGTGTACTCTCGCCGTGAGCGCCACCTCGGTCTCAGGCCAAACCACGACTGCCGCTATCGAGGACCCTGGGTGCGTTTCCTCCGGGCGTATTGGCCTGAAGTCTTACAACACTGGAGCACAGTGGCGGAATGTCCAGGTTCATTCTGCCACCCGCCAGGACTTAGTCGCGATGATTGGCGATCTTCGCCCGGCGCCCGGCATTCCCGTGCAATTTCCTGCGGGTACCGAATCCGGCTCTTACGACAAATATTTTGAGCCAATTCACCGCGATCTCGCCGAGCACCATACCGACGTCAACGCGCAACCCATTAGCAGTCTTCGCCTGCTGTCGCCCAACGCACCCACGTCCGTGACCATCCACGGTGTCGTCACTCTTACCTCGCCCACCCTTTTCGTCCAGGACTCGACCGGAGGCATGGCGATTCCCTACGGTCAAACGCAGTTGCCCCTCGAAATCGGCGACGAGATTGAGGCCAAAGGCGAGCTTGAGGTTCAGGACTTCAGCTCTCGGCTGCGTAGCGCGAAAGTCAGGCCTCTCTGGTCTCACACTCCCGTTCCGCCAGTCGCGGTCACCGCATCCCAGGCTGCAACCGGGGCCTTTGACGCCGAATATGTGGAGGTCCAGGGCCTTTTGGTTGAGAAGGGAAGTGGTCCTGGCAACACACATATCCTCACCCTGAATGATGGTAGCCAGTCCTTTCTGGCGATTACGAACGACACCGGGCGAACTGCCCGTTTCCAGAATCTCAAGGAGAAGAGCCGCCTCCGCCTGCGCGGCATCTGTGTCGTCGACGCTGCCTACACCGGCAATCTAACTGCCTTTGCCATCTTGCTGCCGTCGTTTGACGATGTCGAAGTGGTCCAAGGCCCGCCCTGGTGGAACGCGGGCCACATCCTTGCGCTCACCATCGGCCTACTGATTCTTTCGCTGGCCGGACTCACTTTCTATACACTGATCGAGCGCTGGCGGCTGCAGGCGGTTCTCGAAGAACGGGAGCGGCTGGCCCACGAGATGCACGACACCATGGCGCAAAGCTTTGCTGGCCTCGCGTTCCAGCTTGAAGCTATTCACGATGAAGTGGGAAAAGAATCGAGTATTCTGCCCCAGCTTGAGGTGGCGCGCGATATGGTTCGCAACAGCCACGAAGAGGCCAGCCGCAGCATCGCCGCCCTGCGTCCGGAAAATCTTGAGTCGATGGGGTTGTTGCACGCCCTGGAAAACTGTGCCCACAGCATGATCAGCGGCAGTCTCGCCATCGCCGTCACAGCCACAAGTTCTGGAAGCGAACGCGCTGTTCCGCTGCGCGTCTCCGACACCCTGCTCCGCATCGGCCACGAGGCCATTGCCAACGCGGTTTGTCACGCCCGTCCGGCGCATCTTGTTCTATCGCTGACCTACGCGAAGACCACGCTCGAACTCAATGTCGAGGATGACGGCTCGGGCTTTCTCGTTTCAAGCGACTCGGCTGGTTTCGGAATTCGCAGCATGAACAAACGGGCAGACAGCATAGGGGCTCGGTTCACCCTCCGCAGCGCGCCCGGGCAGGGAACATCGGTTCGTATTCTTGCCCCCCTGCCGCCTTCGTTTTTGCGGGCATCCTGGCAGCGCCTGCCCTTCCGATTCCCTTGGAGACCGCTACCTGATGAACACGACCGTGCCTAAGGCTCCTATTCGGGTATTGATTGTGGACGATCATCCGGTGGTCCGCGCCGGTCTTACTACCCTGCTGCGCAAAGAAAGCGGCTTGAAGATTACCGGCTCAGCGCACAGCGGAGAGGAAGCACTTGAAATCCTCGAGCGGTGTCCGGTCGATGTCATCCTGCTCGATCTGCGCATGCCCCGAATCAGCGGTATCGACCTCCTGGGCATGCTCAAGAACTTCGCCAAACCGCCCGCAGTTGTCATCCTTTCCAGCTATCAGTACGAAGAGGAGATTTATCGCGCGGTCAAAGCCGGCGCCTGCGGCTATCTCTCGAAGCGGGCCTCTCGTGCGGAAATTGTCGAAGCGATTTGCGCGGTCAGCGAAGGCGGCAAGTATTTTCCACCGAGCCTGGTTGCCAGCATTGCAGAACGCGAGTCACGATCCAGCCTGACCCCCCGCGAAATCGAGATCCTTGAGATGGTTGCCAAGGGTCTGACCAACAAAGAGATTGCGCGCGTTCTTCATATCAGCCAATACACGGCCCGCAATCACATCAACCACATCAGCGCCAAGCTCGGCGTGACAGACCGGACCGAGGCGGTCACGGTTGCCATGCAGCAGGGCGTCATCACTTCCGACTGATTTTCTCCAGTCGCGCTCCCCGCCTAAGTTCGGGCGTAGTACATCTGACCCATTGCTCGCCGGTTCCTGCTACCACTAGCGTAGTTCTGCTTTTGGTCGGATTTCTCATCCCTGAGGTGGAGTCTTTGGTTGCGGAAAAAGGAGCGAAATGGCGTCAGTCGCTTCTTAAAACTCCCCAGTAAACGTCTTCTCGACTCGGGGAACCGTGGGTCGTAAGCCGATCAGTGCCAGAGAAATCATCACGACCTTTGAACGCATATCACGACTTCCGGAGGCAACCCGATGTTAAGCGACAGGGAGGATCCTATCCTCGATCCGCGGCGCCACCCAAGAATAGCTCGTCTCCTCCTTGGCCTCATGGCGGTGTTCTGCGCACTCAGCATTTCTGCGCACGCGCAATATAACTCCAACATCCAGGGCGTTGTTCTCGACCCATCTGGGGCGGCCGTACCCAGTGCTTCCGTCGTGCTGACCAACGTCGACACCGGCATTGTTCAGCGGGCCCAATCGAGCGATTCAGGAAACTATCGCTTCAATAGCCTCGAGCCAGGCAACTATCTCGTCGAGGTCACTGCCTCCGGATTTGAGCAGACGACGGTCAAGGTCACTCTGGAGACCGCGCAGACGCAAGGTGTGAATGTGGAACTCAAGGTTGGCTCCTCGAAGCAGTCCATCACTGTGACCTCGTCCGGGCCAATCCTGGACGTGGACGAAAATCGGATCGAGACCACAATCGCCTCCGAGGAGGTGGTTGATCTTCCCCAGTTGAACCGGAACACCTGGGACACCCTAACCATCGCGCCCGGAGTGACCGGTACCGGCACCAGGGGCGCCGGCGAATCACCCGGCGGTGGTGCGGATAACTTCGGCACCCAGACTCCCGCCCTGAGCGCCAATGGCCGCAGCTATACCGGCAACCTGGTGATGGTCGATGGTATGAACGTCACCAGTCCGGTCCAGAATGGCAACATCATTCTTTCCCCCATTCAGGACTCGGTGCAGGAGATAGCGATTCAGGCGAACTCGTGGGATGCGGAAAACGCTCTCGGCAGTTCCATCCTCGTTCAAGTATCCACCAAGTCGGGCTCCAATAAGTTTCATGGTACCGGCGCGCTCTTCTACACCAACCAGTCCCTTCAGGCGAAGCAAGAGTTTTCCGGCGGCTACACCGCATTTGGGCGCAAAGATCTTTCGGCTACCCTTGGCGGTCCGATTCTCAAGGACAAGACCTTCTTCTTCGCCGATTTTGAAAAGCTGTGGTCAACAGTCGCCGAATCAATTTCAGGAACCCAAACCTGGGAGGCTCCCGAATTCGTAAACTGGGCCAAGACGGCCTTTCCCAGTTCGGTGGGAACGGCCGTACTTACGCAGTATCCGGTAAGTTTTGGAAAGACTGCCGGTACTTTCCAGACTGCCCAGCAGTATTTCGGCTCCAGTTGCGGAACCGCCGCGACAGTTAACATCCCCTGCGGCACGCCAGTTCTCGACTCGGGAACCTTCGAAGCAAGTCCGTACTACAACGCTTTGCAGTATAACTTCCGTCTCGATCATTACTTCACACACTCAGACCGTTTCTATCTCGCTTATTACAACGACTCATTTGCCCAGCAACAGCCGGCCATCCGTGCGGGCCTTGGAGTGATCAACTTCCAGACCAATCGCTACGGTCAGGCCGATTACACCCACACATTTAGCCCCAGACTGCTGGCAGAGGGAGCGTTTGCCTTCGCCAGCGTAGGAGGCGCGAATGGTCAGGATGGCAACCTCAAGGTGCCAAACGTCAACGTCACTGGTCAGTCCGAGGGCATAACCAGCGGCGGGTGGGGGCCCGGGGAATATCGTGGCCCGGAGTACAACTGGCGCGCCGTCCTCACCGAGGTCTCTGGAAAACACACATTGAAGTTTGGCGCCAACGGCGTTCATGCCATCGAACATGGGGATTTTACGCCGGTCAGCGTCCGGCCGTCCTTCCAGTTCAACAACCTTCTCGACCTGGTTTCCGACAAACCGTTCAATGAAACCGGAGTTTCGCTCGACCCCACAACGGGCGCGGCGGGCAAGGTGGTCTTTGGCGGCCAGGAGAATCCCTTCGGCTTCTTCGTACAGGATGACTGGAAGATTAAGCCAAATCTCGCGCTTACTCTCGCCGTGCGCTGGGACGACTTCACCAACCACACCTCCTGGGGAAACAGTGGATTTCGCTTCAGCAACCTCATCCTGAGCTCAGGCAACTCGCTGGCCCAGCAGATCGCCTCCGCTCAGGTCCAAAAAGTGAGCGGTGTGTTTGGCGGTGCAATTAGCAATCTCTGGAGTCCGCGTATCGGTTTTTCCTGGGACCCGACTCGTCATGGGAAGTGGACGATCAGAGGTGGAATGGGCGTTTATCACGATTGGGTGTCGCTGGGCCAAAGCGTCGATCAGATGCGCCTGAATCCACCAACCCTAATCACGCCAACCTTCAGCACACAAACGCCCAGCCTGCCTCCCCCACTCTTTGCGTTGGCGGCCTCGGGCACCTATCCCTTCAATTTTCCGCTGCCCAGCCTCACCTCCGCTCAGTTAGCTTCTCTTGGAGGTGGAACAGCCAGCGTAGTTGCCATGGATCGCAAGTTCAGGGCTCCGCTCGCCGTCAACTATGTCGTTGGAGTCGAGCACCAACTGCCCGGCAACAATGTGGTAGGCGCAAGCTATTCGGGATCGCAAGGCTACAACCAACTGGTTGGAACGGACCGGAACCGATTCGACGGCTCCCTCGTACAGAATAACGGATCTCTCGTCCGCATCAACCCCAACTATGGTTCTATCAACTACGTCACCAACTCGAACCAAAGTTCTTACAACGCGCTCATTCTCACCTTTCGCGGAACTCCGGTCGCCCACGCGCATTTTCAGGGGTCGTATCTCTTCTCGCGCGTCCAGAATTATCCTGAGGCTGGAACCCGTTTCGATCAGGATGGCGGACTCAACATTCCCGATCCCACCGCGTATTTCACCTATCGCGGAGATGCCAACTGGGATGTCCGGCAGCGCTTTTCATTCTCTGGCTCATACACCTTGCCCGGCTTGCACTCCGGCGTGGGTAGAGTCGTCACAGGCGGATGGGAGATCACCAGTATTGCTGCACTGCAAAGCGGCAATCCCTTCTGGGTTTACAACACGCTTCCCTACGGGGCTTTCACCCAGAACGGCGTCACTTTCACCGAGGGCGACTACAACGCTGACGGCGTTGGGTGGGATCTTCCCAACACCCCGACCGGCAATTCCAAATTTACCGGTTCGCATAGCCGATCGAGTTACGTCAACGGCTTGTTTACCCGCAAGGACTTCGAGTGCACAAATCCTTCGGCGAGCACCTGTCAACCCGGCAGCGGCGGCCAGCCTAACGTCTTGCTTGACCTGCTTCCGGCGGCTGGCCAGGAAGGCAACCTGAAGCGCAATACCTACCGCAATCCGGGCATGATCCAGGCCGATGCCAGCCTGCTCAAGAACAACCCGATCCCGTGGTTCGGTGAAGGCGGCAATCTCCAACTCCGTTTTGACTTTCTCAATGTCTTCAACCACGTCAATCTTGGTTCCGTCGATGCCAACATGGCAGACGGTACATTCGGCAAGGTCACTTCGGCACTGGGTGCGCGGCAACTTCAGCTCGGCGTACGGGTGGCTTTCTGACGCTAGGCGCGCAGGCGATTTCTCAAATGGTCCGAATTGGAGGAATGGACAAGCGGTGTGTTTTCGCGGATACTGCCCACCATCAAGGCGGTGAGAAGACGGCGAAGCGGATCGCAATGCAGGCTGGGATTGTCCACTAGCCTTTGAGGCGCAGACAACCTTTCATGAATTGGAAGCCTGTCCGCGGCGAATGCTAGAGTGTTCCTAGCACCGCTCCACGACCATGTCTATCGCAGACGATCTCGCGCGAATCGCTGTTCAGGAGCAGGAGCTCCAGTATGCCAGCTTTGACGAAGAGGCCGCTTGGCGGCTGGGCGCGAATCTCCGCTCACTCGGCGTCGCCCGCAAGCTGAAACTCGCGATCGACATACGTCGGTTCGGACAGCCGCTCTTCTTTACATCATTGTCCGGTGCCACTCCAGACAACATGGAGTGGTGCCGTCGCAAGAGCAACCTGACTGCTCGCTTTCATCGTAGTTCCTATGCAGTCGGGCTTGAGATGGAAGAGAAGCGCAGCAACATCTATGAGCGTTACGGGTTGACGGTCGCCGACTATGTTTCACATGGAGGCTCCTTTCCATTGCGCATATTGCATTCAGGAGTCATTGGGTCGGTCACGGTCTCCGGCTTGCCTCAGCGTGGAGACCATGAACTGGTCGTCGAAGCCCTCTGCTCAGAGTTGAGCCGCAGTTACGACGCACTGCGATTGGAATAGGATCCGATCGCGGCTCGGTAGACCGCTCGGCCTCGATCGGCTTTCAAGCAAAACTTACTAACGTTATCAGAACTCCAAAAATCAGCCGCCCAATCGAATCGTCCACGGTTGCGAATTTCCGATTCTCCATACAGATTCGGCCGATTCCAGAGATCCAGATGCGCCGACGAGTGATTGAATTCAGTCGTGAAAGTGCGGCCGCCTTCGTCGGACCGACCAACCACGACGGCTTCGACTATGATTCTTCCGTGTTCTTAAATTCGCGCGACCTTGGCCCGTTCAGGCGTTGCTTCATCTTTGAGAT
>Ga0207100_1059_pt1 | contig 27888 bp, 24 predicted proteins | sample Alteio_BWMinHeat_82_FD_153520 | JGI IMG/M metagenome (GOLD analysis project Ga0207100, IMG submission 153520) | Enriched cells from forest soil in Barre Woods Harvard Forest LTER site, Petersham, Massachusetts, United States -... | ecosystem: Environmental > Terrestrial > Soil > Temperate forest >...
CACTGCGGAAAACTTGGCTGGCGTGACAGACAACAACGTACAAACCTGAGTGGATGCGACCTCGCTTCCGTCGGTGGTGAGGTTACGCCAATAAACTTTTCGACATACTTCCAACTCACCGGCTTTCATTTACTTGCCTTCCTCTCCTGCCTAAGATGGACCAATCCCATGATCGGCCAAACCATCTCGCACTACCGCATTGTCGAGAAGCTCGGTGGCGGCGGGATGGGCGTCGTCTACAAAGCGGAGGACACCCGACTTGACCGCTTTGTGGCTCTAAAGTTCCTGCCCGACGAGGTCGCCCGGGATCCCCAGGCGCCGGTTCGTTTTCGGCGCGAAGCCAAAGCCGCGTCGTCGCTGAACCATTCCAAATTCACGAGATTGCGCCAGTGCTCGGGGAAATCGAGATGAGGATGGGTACTGGCGTTGTAACCGGCGCTTCCGACCGGCTACTGGAACTACACGAGGAGAAGAAAGCCAGGGTGAAGCAATAAACCCGGAACCGCCAGCACAGGCGACAAGTACAAGCGCATCTTATATCACCTGAAGTCGCTCGACAGTGTACCATCGGAGATGAGTTAGCCTACCAGCCCTTTTGGTAGTTGCATTTGAAGGGGGCAGCAATGTGGTCTTATGTTATTCAAGATTGCCGGTAATTGTGGACTAGCCGTGGTGTTTGGCTTTATTTGTACGTTCGGCCAAAATAAAAACGTAATGTGCCACGCAAATCGTGGCTATCAGGCCGAGATCTACGCTGTCTTCGTCTGTACTTGCTTGCCAGTCGATCGTCTGACCTAACATCTATTAGAGATTGTTGGCGACGATACAGCGAAGGCATCGATCTCCGAGATTGTATGAACGGCCAGGTGGTGCAATGGCGATATTGTTGGTCAAGATCAGTGATTGCACCAAAGATACAAGGTATATGTTAAACCCATAACCATTCGTACCGTTCACAAGTTCTACGCTATTTCCCGTGACAACCAAATTGGTCAGAGGGACGGTGCTGCGAAGACTGAAGCCATTCCCACCACAAAAATGAGCGGTATTGCCGCTGAAAACGCTTCCTGACACACCGTTGTTGCCCGCGCCGCCGGTGTCAATAACAAAGCAGTCCTTAACAGATCCGTCGCATACATTTCCAGTGACCGAGCCGTGGTCAAAACCATTCACACTGACGCATCCAACTGGCTCTACGTCGTCCGATTGCTGCTGGGCGACGTGGGCCACCGTATTATTAGCGATTGATGTGTGGGAACAGGTTGCGCAATATATGCCGCTCCCGGCCGTATTTGTAACGTGGTTATGCTCAATGCGCGCTGCTTCGGTTATACCCGTCGACGCGTAGAACATAATTCCATAGCCCCCGCCTGTTATCGGTGACGGCATGCGGTTGTTCTGGTCCACCTGATTCCCAATTGCGTCAGAGTCCTGACAGTTGAAGCAGGTGATGGACTGTCCCGTGTTTGAGTTCGAGATTTGATTGTTTCGGATGTGGATGCGCGAAGGATTCCTCCACGCTACGATATCGTAGGACTGCAAATCAGGGGGACTAGTGGCAGGCCCATTGCCGCTTAGGATGTTGTTTTCGATCCAGATATCGTTCCCCACAGCATAAATTCCGGCCATGGGACCATTAGTTGGTGGAGATGAGGTTCCGCTCACGTACAGATCATGAATGTGGACGTTGCTTACGCCATTGACCGCTACGAAGCGGCCGGTATCTCTGCCAATCACCGCAAAATATCCCAGGTCGACATTGGGCCCTGAGATCAACAAAAAGTTGTTCGTCGGCGAGGTGGGCTGAAAGCTAACAACCGTCGCGGTGCGACTAGCGCCTCTTATCAACACGTTACTAGGGATCGTCCACGATTCGGTCGATGTAATGGTTATGCGACCGAGAAGAAGAGTCACTGGCACATTGACGTTTGCGAACGGATCGCTGAAGCAGGTCTGAGTGCCGGTTGCAGATGTCTCGTCAACGACTCCGCCAGCGGGTAAGGCCCGCATCGCGGCATTCATGGTCTGGCAGAAATCACTCTGCGCTACGCAATCAACGGAGAGTAGCAAGGTGACAAGGACAAAACCTAAATGTTTCATGTGACTATTTCTCAAGCCGCATTGGCGCATGCCTTCGCAGGCAAGTAAGAAGCCCGGGGCTAATGTCGGTTAGTGTCGGCACAGCGCGTTCTTAATTTGCGACGAAAACTACACCCGTCGCGAGCAAGTTGTCAATCGTATGGAAAATCCGGTATTCCGTAGTGTCACAAACAACCAGGGTCAATGACTGTAATGGCGCTCCGGCCCACCGTTGTTCCCCCTCGTGTGCAGCAGTTTTCCCCTCTGTATAGCTATCCCCCTCACACCGTTGACCTTCCTCTGGATGCGGCCTAACATTGCCGCCGATGGCAACACGCAGAACCAGCGTCGGAAACTAAAGGCGGAGGTAAAACGAATATGAACTGGAAAAGCAAATTAGTTCTCGGGACACTCACGGCTGTGGCTATGCTCTTGCTTACCTTTGCAATTCCAACAGGAGGTTCGTTTCTGCGAGACGCACAGGCGGCGCAGTTTCCAGTAACTGTCGGGGTCTGGGCGATTTTCGTCTTGCTCTTCGTGAAGCTGAAGTAGGGAGGTGCCGCTAGATCAACGACAGCATCCTGAGTGCTTGCGCGCCTCCCGCCTATCTTTGGTTGGAAGAAAATGCATCGGACCTGGTCGCGCAAGGCACAATTACATCCTGTCCCCGTCGTCGACTTACCTGCGAAGTCCGCTTGTGACCGCCATTTTGCCACAATTTGCACATTCCGAATTGCGCCCCGGCCGGATCGTAAACAGGAGTCAACAGGCGGAGCAACGCGAAAAATCAGACGCGACACCGGTGCCCTAACACAGCAAGCGAAACGACTGCACAGTTTCTTGTCATAGGGCTGTGGAGGGAGTGTGCATGTCGTGGAAAACAAGGCAAATAGAATGGCAAATTTCTTGCTCGACTTTGAAAGCCAGCGGGCGTAGAAGAAAGCCTCCTCGTGAAGCGCTCCGCTGCGTTGCGGAGAGCGGTACACGTCGCAAGGCTAGGCGCCCGAGTTTCGGTCTCGGCGCAAGGAGTTCACATGGCCAGGCGGCAGAAAACTCTCCTCTGTGTCGACGATAATCAGAGCAGCCTCAAAATCTGCAAAATAATCCTGGAAGACTCCGGCTACAAGGTCTTAACCGCCAGTAGCGGCGGGGAAGGACTCGAGGTTTTTGCGTCGAATGCGATCGATGCGGTGATTCTCGACTATCAAATGCCGGAGATGAACGGCGAACTGGTTGCGGCCGAAATGAAACGGACGAATCCGGAAATTCCCATTCTCATGCTTTCTGGCTGGGAGTCACTGCCAGAAAGCGCGCTTCGACTAGTCGATGAATTTGTCAACAAAGGAGATCGGGTCGAGTTCATGCTCCTAACAGTTCAGCAAGTGTTGAGTCGCGGCGAAAAGCAAAAGCCTGTGAGAGTCGTTACTCGGCCTCGGGGGGCCTACCACGACTCAGAAGCCAGAATAGTTTGACAGCCAACACAACCTGCTATGGTCTCATTGAATACGCTAGTGCGTTCCACGCTTTCGTAGGACATAATGTGCATTTTCTTGGATAGCGGGTCTTCCGCAGGAGCCCCAAAATGAGTCCTCGAGAATTGACCAAGGCGAAATCCGGCCCCGTCCATCAACGTCCAGAACCTCAGCCATCCAAACGCGCCTTATTCCCGATCGTCGGTTTCGGTGCCTCCGCCGGTGGCCTAGAGGCATTCACACAATTGCTAAAGGCCTTAGGGTCAGAGACAGAGATGGCGTATGTACTTGTTCAGCATCTGGACCCCAGCCACGAGAGTGCGCTGACTGAGCTCCTTGCGAAAGCGACCGAGATGCCTGTCAGGCAAGTAACTGATGCCACGCCGGTGGAACCTAACCACGTGCATGTTATTCCGCCAAACGTCGACATGACCATCTCACAGGGAATATTGCGGCTGACACCGCGTATGGAGAAGCAAGGCCACCACATGCCTATCGACCGTTTCTTGCGATCGCTCGCGGAGGACCAGAGGAGCAATGCGATTGGGGTCATTCTCTCAGGGACTGCTTCTGACGGTACGTTGGGGTTGGCAGCGATCAAGGCAGAGGGGGGCATTACCTTCGCCCAGGATGAAAGATCGGCCAAATTTGATGGCATGCCACAGAGCGCGATTGCTGCCGGCTGCGTGGATTTCGTCCTGCCGCCAGACGCGATTGCCCGGGAGCTGGCGAGGATTCGTGCCCATCCGTATCTGGCCCCTTCCTCGCCCTCAAGCACAGCTGAATTGGTGCCCGACGGCGATCCCCAATTAAAGGACATCCTTCATTTGCTGCGGACGGCAAACGGAGTTGACTTTTCCGATTACAAGCCCGCCACCGTCAAGCGGCGCATTCTCCGCCGCATGGCTTTGCACAAGGTAGGGGAGTTGAAAGGATACGTCCAGTTTCTTCAGCACCATCCGGCTGAAGTGGAGGCCTTGTACGATGACATTCTCATCAAGGTCACCAGCTTCTTCCGCGACCCCGATGCTTTTGAAGCGCTCAAAACCGAGGTGTTTCCCAGCATTCTGAAGCACAGGTCACCTGAGGAGCCCATCAGGGTTTGGGTGCCAGGGTGTTCAACGGGCGAAGAGACTTACTCACAGGCAATTGCGCTGCTCGAGTTCTTGGGGAATAGACGGGTCGATATCCCCATCCAGCTTTTCGGCACGGACCTCGGCCAGGGAAGCATTGAGAAAGCCCGCGCAGGGACCTATCCGCAGAGTATTGCGGCCGATGTCTCGCCGGAACGGCTGCGACGCTTTTTTGTCAAAGTGGAAGGTGGCTATCGAATTAACAAAACCATCCGCGATATCTGTGTTTTCGCTAGACAAAACCTTCTTCAAGACCCGCCTTTTTCTCGAATCGACGTTATCAGTTGCCGTAACGTGTTGATCTACCTCGGGCGTGTTTTGCAGAAAAGGATCATGCCCATTTTTCATTATGCCCTGAAGCCAGGGGGATTTCTGATGCTGGGGGGAGCGGAAGGCATCTTTGGCACGGCTTCGGATTTGTTTGAGTTGATGGACAGGAAGCATAAGGTTTATTGCCGAAAATCTACCGCGTCCGGGCTGCACTTCGACTTCGCCGCTAGCCGGTACTCGACCGAAGCAGGAAACATAGCGGGCGGCAAGGAAGCACCCCAGCGTGAAAGTGGTGTACGCCTCTTGGATTTACACAAAGAGGCCGATCGCATCCTCTTAACGAAATACGCTCCCGTCGCTGTGGTGATTAATGATGATATGGAAGTCCTTGAATCCCGTGGACACGTAGGGCTTTACCTTGAACTCGCGCCCGGCAGAGCCAGCTTCAACATCTTGAAGATGGCTCGAGAAGGTTTGCTGTTCGATCTACAAGCTGCGATCAGCGATGCCAAAAAAGAGAAGGAGAGTGTTCCGGTCCGAAAGGAAAATATACAGATCGAACGCAATGGTGAACTCAAGGATGTGAATCTTGAAATAACCGCTTTCAAGGTCACTTCTAATGGGGAGCGCCATTTCTTGATCATGTTCGAGGATGCGAGACCCGCTGGTGGGGCCAATGCGGCGGAAACCGGGGCCGGAGAGACAAAACCCAGCAAAGGAGGGAAGGAAAAACGCAGTGATCAAAGCAGCCACTTGAAGAAGGAACTTGCTGCTACCAAGCGATATCTGCACTCCATTGTCGAGGACAAAGAAGCCAGTAACGAAGAACTCCAGGCCGCAAATGAGGAGATTCTGTCGAGCAACGAAGAGTTGCAAAGCACAAACGAGGAGCTGCAAACTGCCAAAGAAGAACTCGAGTCGACCAATGAAGAATTACACACGGTCAACGAGGAACTACACAATCGAAATTTCGAATTGACGGAGGCCAACACTGACTTGGTTAATCTGCTCAGCAGCGTCAATATCGCAATGGTTATGTTGGGACGCGACCTGCGAATTCGGCGTGTTACCCCCGGGGGAGGGCAGCGGTTCGGTTTCCTCTTGACGGACGTGGGACGGCCGATCACCAACATCAGGCCAAATATTGACGTGCCCTACCTGGAGCAAATGATTTTGGAAGTGATCAACACCGTAAGCGTAAGAGAGCGAGAGGTTCAGGATAGGGAGGGGCACTGGTATTCGCTTCGTATTCTGCCTTACAAGACTCTGGAGGACACCGTCGAAGGCGCAGTCCTAACGCTGGTAGATATAAATGATCTCAAACACAATCTACAGGAGATCAAACAATCCCACGATCAGTTGGCGGCGGAGCGGGCGAAATTAGAGGAAGTGATTCGGCAAATGCCCTGTGGGGTCATGATCGCCGATGCTCCATCCGGAACGCTACTCCTCGCCAACAAACAAGTAGAAGAGATCCTGCGTCAGCCATTCCCTCATGCCGCTAACATTGAGGAATACACTCGGTATAAAGCTTTTCATCTCAATAAGCAGCCCTTCAAACCTGAAGAGTGGCCACTCGCACGTTCTCTCACTCGAGGCGAGGAGGTCAGAGATGAAGAGATGGAGTACGTGCGCGGGGATGGCACCCCGGTTTTCTTGAGTGTCAGCTCTGCCCCAATTCTCGACCGAGAAGGTCGGATCATCGCGGCGATCGTTACCTTCTTTGATCTCACGCATCGGAAAGGAACCGAAGAGGTGCTTCGCTCCACAGAAAAGTTGGCTGCTACTGGACGTCTGGCAGCTTCCTTTGGCCACGAGATCAACAATCCGCTGCAGACGGTGGGTGGTGTGTTGTATCTGCTCGGTCAAAGCACAGGTCTGGGAGAAGAAGAGCGCGGACACTTGGCCACGGCGCGTGCCGAGCTGGAACATGTGGCCCACCTGACAACAAGCCTGTTGGGCTTCTACCGCCACTCACCTTCGCCGGCGGACGTCAAGATCTGCGAGGTGCTCGATAATGTTCTGAAGCTTTACAGCCCAGCCATTCGGTCTGGCAAGTTTGTCATCGAGAAACGGTACGACTCGGAGAACGTGATTCGTGGCTTTCCCAGCGAGGTGACCCAGGTATTTTCCAATCTTGTGGTGAATGCGCTCGAGGCTTTAAGCCCGGAAGGAACCCTCAAGTTGCACGTCTTAGCCTCTCGGGACTGGAGAAATCCGACAAGGCGGGGAGTCCGTGTTTTCATTGCAGACAACGGGCCGGGTGTTTCTCGTGAGAATCGTCGAAGAATGTTTGAGCCATTCTTCACCACAAAAGGTGAGAAGGGTACTGGTCTTGGTCTGTGGGTCACAAGTGGGATTGTCGATAAACATGGAGGCTGGATTCGAGTACGGAGCAGCACGCAGCCTGGGCGAAGCGGTACCTGTTTTGCAGTGTTTTTCCCCGACCGGAAAGTATCGGCGATCCGCGACATTACTGCCGCCTTACACAAAAGCGCATGACACCTGATCCCAATCCCTCGTGAAGCGAGTCTTGAGACATGACAAGCGAGACGGACTTAAGTGGCAACCATAGTTCTATCGGAGGCTCGTGGCCTATCCCTATTTCTGGTTATCCGAGGAGGCATAGCGTGTAATGGGTGACTCGGTGCCGAAGCACACAGGGCCGATCTCATTGACTGATACTCACCTCGAACCGAGCGTCTTGAGAACCCGACCGACCACCACCAGAGAGAATCGTCGGAGATGGAAAGGCCTCTTTCCGCGAGACACTCAAGCTGCTTGCCGATTCAATTGTTTGGCGTCGAACCCCACTCCCTTCTGAAATTCCATGACGATGAACGACTGACCTTCGAGCTTGCCGATCTCATAGATCGTACAGATATTGGGATGGTTCAGAGCTGACGCCGCACGCGCCTCGCGCTGGAAGCGCTCTAGAGCTTGAGGGTCTTGAGCAACATCGTCAGACAGAAACTTCAGAGCGACAAAGCGGCCGAGTTCGGTGTCCTCGGCCTTGTAGACCACGCCCATACCCCCGCTACCGAGCTTCTGGACGACCCGGTAGTGCGAGATGGTTTGGCCGATCATGCGCAAGAATGCTATGGCTGAAGTGTAGGCAAGTCAAACAAAGCGTAATATCGCGGTTGACCAACAAGGAAATTCCGGTTAGGTCTCAGTCTCGACTAGGAGGTACGCCGTATGTCGCACTTCGTTACGCTGATCCGCTACACCCAACAAGGAGCCGCAAAAATCAAGGAAAGCCCGGCGCGGCTCGACGCTGCCAAGAAGGCTGCAGAGAAGGCGGGAGGAAAGATTCACGCCTGGTACTTGACCATGGGAAAGTACGACGCTGTGATCATCTCGGAATTTCCCAATGATGAGGCGAGCGCGAAATTCATGCTAGCCACGGGAGCGCTGGGCAACGTGAGCACCCAAACCATGAAAGCCTTTACCGAAGGGGAATATCGCAAAATCGTCGCTTCGCTGTGAGCGAAAAGCAGCGAGAAGGGCGGTGCATCCTGGCGGGGGCACCGCTTTTTTTTACGACGCTTAGAGCTGGGGTGGTTTCTCGGGATTGCGGTGCAAAGCGCGCAAGCCCTGGTGGCGGCACACGAACACCTGCTCCAGGCTCATAGGCTCCTGGAGGCGCTCGCGCAGGTTTTGTCCTTCGACAAACTCCATGACCAGAAAGATCTCGCCTTGTTCCTCGATCACGTCATAAATAGCCGCGACATGGGCATCGTTGAGGCGGGACGCACGTTCGGCCTCTTCCTCGAAGCGGCGGCGATAGAGAGGATCCGAGCGAAGGTGGACCGAGAGCCGTTTGAGGGCGACGCTGCGCTTCAGGCGCGTGTCTTCCGCCCGGTACACTTCTCCCATGCCTCCCTTACCCAGCCGCTTGCCAATCACAAACCGGCCTATGGTATTCCCGGTAAGAGACCCGGACACCTGGGTGTCCACGGTTTGCGATCGGTGCTCTGTCATGGGGGGCTGAACTAGATGCCTGGGAGAACGCCCGCGAACAGGAACGTCCTGTGCGTTCGTGCTTGGCCGGGCGTTCGCCCGTGGAGACGAATCTTACTCCCAGCACCCGAAGGCGGGCAAATATGGCGCGGATGGAAGGATGTACCCGGAGACTTCGCCGATCGATTAGGCGCCGTACATTACACTCTGCCAATTCCCATGTAGTCGACTATTTGGAAATGATCGGCTGGTGACTCGCCTGCAGATCGATCCCGATAAGTCAGCTTCTCGACCCTAACTAATGGGATGGTCAGCCGCCTTTTCCCATCCGGCAGTTGGGATATAAGGATGAACGCAGGAGGCGTCCCATGGAGCTACACACGATCGGCATTGATCTTGGTAAGACCGTTTTTCATCTAGTGGGCACAATCGTGACCGCTTTGGTCTCCAGCAGGCATTCCATAATCAGCTTGCCACTAGCATCCATCACGGCCATCGAAATGGTGGCCTGATGAACGTCCATGCCGATATACTTCTCTTGACCCATAAAGGCGCTCCCTTTTCGCTAGGTTGCTGGTGCGAACAATCTCAACCTACCGCAAAAGTGGGTGCCTTTTTATATTGCGTGTAATGTCGTTTTTTCGCTAAGTGTTCCGGGGGCCAAGCCCGACGCGCGTAATAGCGTTCATACCCGGTAAGCGGCGAAAGAAAAGCGCTCACTAGACGCACTTGTGTATTGACTGTCCTGGGTGTACATTTGCCGACCTGCCCGCTGGGCAAAGGGGGTCGGTATGGGATTTCTCGCCTGGATAGTGGTTGGACTGGTCGCAGGTTGGCTTGCTGGCCAGGTAATGAAGGGTGGTGGCTACGGAGTACTTGTAGACATCCTTTTGGGCATTCTAGGCGGAGTTTTGGGCGGGTGGGTTTTCGGGATGTTGGGAGTCTGGCCGGGCGGCGGGATGATTGGCTCGATCATTGTGGCTTTCGTAGGCGCGGTGATTTTGATTTGGATTACCCGCTTACTGAAAAAGGCCTGATCGTTGAAGCCACCAGAGCGATTGCATCATCCGTCGGGTTACCCCTGAAACCCGATTTTCGAACGGCGATGTGGGGGCGGTACGTTCCCAACCTCTCCCAGAAACTGCTTCTGTGAATTCGAAGAGACCATTTGCTTGATTTTGGAGTGCCCGCCGTGTCCAGCAGACACGAGTTTTGTCCGCAACTTGAACGAACGCGCCTATCGTAGTCACTTCCGTTTGGCCGACCAACCGGGAGTGATCGCCTCGGGTCAATTGGGATGCTGAATTTGGCCACTCTAGCTTGCTCTGTAAGCCGCATGGCTGTGGATCGCCACCTTTTTGTTTTCTGTACGCTAGCGCACCTTCAGTCCGCGTGTATCGCTAGAAGCATTACGAGTACGCTCTCATCAGTGAGCACGTCCCAAAGCGGCCGAAGAGTTTTAACCGAGACAAACCTCATGGGCCCGACGTACGGGCCTACTTTAACTCAGGCGTATACCTTGAAAAACCGCCATTTTCCGGCGACATCACGGCTGCTTAGGAGGATGAGCTCGACCAAGATTCGTTGCTGCGTACTGTGTTGATGCGGAGTAGACACCGAGGCCAATGAGCGCCAGATTCCGGTATGAACTTGAAGCGCGAAAGCCCCCGAGACAACATAAGGAACGCCACAGCGATTCGATCCCTCAGCGTCTCCCGGAACATCGATTCTTGCTTTGGGGAAACTTCGGCTGCCGTGACGAACTCACCGGGAGTTTGACTGGTTTGGGCACCCGCCAACTTGGATGTCCGGGCAAACCAATGCGTTTCTTAGTGCATACAGATTTTAAGGGATGAAATTACCGACTAGACCGGATGGCGAGCTCGGAGGCCGGTCGCTATTCTCACCCCATGTTTTTTGCTCCCTCTTGTGGTCCCAAGCCAGGCGGGCACCCATCGAGATGAACCGGGTGCCCGCCTCTCGCCTCCCTTTGTGTTACAGATGGGTTCGTCTTGGCGTGAGACCTCGCAAATGTCAGAAGACCGTTGCGCATCCCAGGACTAATTGTTGGGGAGGCTCTATGCAAAGTGTCGTCGGAATCTTCGCCACCCGAAGCGCTGCCGAATTGGCGGTACAGGCGGCCGATATCGGCGTCCATAAGGGACGACACGTTTCTGTACCGTGACCTGCTGAAACGCGGCCGCTCTCTCGTCATCACGAACATTGATGATCCGGGTCTAGTATCGGCGGCGCCGCCCGAATTAGCCCAGCCCGTTGCAGAATTTCTGCTGCCACCGGACACGCGCCCGTCTACTCCCCAGCATTGGCCAAGAAAATCCTGGATCAGTGGAATCCGGACATACCGGATGTTCCCGATTGCAACCTGAATTCCACATGTGCTCCGATTTCTCGGGCAAGGGAGAAGCTTAGCGCTCTTGCCGCCCAGCTGCAGGGCGCTACTGTGCCCTTCCCCTTGCCCATCCACGAGAATTGGTCTGACATCCTCTTTCATGGGCGAACATAAAGAATATGTAAACTGCGTTCATGGACGAAAGTGACTAGCATCATGGCCGCATTGGCGAGGAGTTGCTTGGCAAGCTGAAACAGGGCCTTTCGTATGTCCGCGGCCAACGGGAAACGTCGAAATTGTTCTAGGCGATAGCGGCAGAGTGCGATGAAGGGATCATTTCAAGGCTTGGCCTTACCTGCGCCGGGAGTTGGCATCAGGCCACCTCGGATTCGTGAGTTCGATCCGCCAGATAGGACCTCCCTCGTACAGCGGGCCCTCGAACTTGAGGAATGCCGGGGCTTCGCCTTGTAAAATCCAGACATGGGTCTCAGGCGGCTGCTTCCCAACAAGAGGAGCCACCACGCCGGCGACGCCTCCGATCTCAACCTTGACTGCATAGTGCATAGCCTTCAGTTTTGACCCTGCGATGAAGAAGGAGTCGTCCCCCAGGGGCCTTACCGCCAGCTTCACCAGCCTCGGCTTTGGTGGTGCCGCAACCATCGATAGTGTGGTGCGCGGCGCTGTGGAATCAATATTTTTCAGCACCGTGAACATCAAACCATTGGCCAGGTTGCCAGGCAGTTCCAGCCGCGCAGTATCCGCTTTTGCCTTGCCATCTTTGTCGGTGTAATGCACGGTGATCTCACCGGTCGAACAGTCGATCATGGTGTCGGCGGCATTCTTGAACGACGGGCCCTTCTCAACAAGGTGGTCGCTGAGAAGCTGGAAGGTGTGACTCTGCGAGAAGACCGCCGTCTCGCTGCGGCTGGAGCCATCCTTGAAACGAAATATTAGTTTGCTGGTCACACGATCCCCATCAGCGGTCTGAATCAGATCACCCTCCGCCAGGAACTTGCCTTCGAGAGTGCGCAGCACAAGAAATCCATGAACCAAACCCTCGACGTGTCGAACGGCAACCGGCTCATTGTCGGGGCTGGTTGAGTAAAACATGAGGGGCGCCCAAGCCGACAGCATGGAAACGGCGAGAGACAAAACAACCTGGATCATGTGATTAAGAAGCATGCTCAATGGGCGCAGATGTAGGTCGGCTGACTCGCTTACTGTCTCAGCCCTTGTTGAGGTAAGCGATCAGGTGATTACTTGATTTTGTTGAGTGCGAACTGGTATTGAGTGCAAGCGGAACTGAGGGCAGCCTGCGTGCCCGTCTGGATTTTTATTTTGTGTGCGCAAGCCGATTCTGTGTACAGACCTGCCGAAATTGGCCGGCAATCCGGGCCCTCCAGTAAGGTTGCTACGCAGAACTCATCGCCACCTACCGTAACGGTGAAAACAAAGGGAGATAGTCTTACGATCCAATGCAGGTCCATTTCGGCGCGATTTTTGTTCGTTCCGGCAGCCAACTGAATCATCGCTGTTGTCGTCTCACAAGCGGACTAAAGCGACCACAAGATCTCGTCGTATGGAGGCGTGACCAAATGAAAACTTTCTCATGTGCATTAGGAATTGTCTTAGGAGTGCTTGTGTTATCGACATTCGCACTGAGTCAGGATCGACTATCGCCCAATGACCAGCGCGAGTTCGACAAGTACTACACCAAGTGGGTCAATGACACCCGCAGGAATGACCGGGACGACATTGCCAAAGATGTTGGGCACATGCAGGAAATCATGAACCGCAATCATATTCCCGCAGATGTGTCCTTTGATCGGATCGCAAGCACGGGAAACTCAAATCCTGCGGATGTCTATCGTGGCCGGCTGTCGACCGATGAGCAGCGGGAATTCGACAAGCATTACACCAAGTGGGTGAACGACACCCGCAAGAATGACCGGGATGACATTGCGAAGGACGTACGCCGCATGCAGGAAATCATGGCGCGACAGAACATCCCGGCGAATGTGCCCTTCGATCAGATTGCCAGCACCGGCGATCCGCGTTCGGAAAGCTATCCGGCGCGGCGTGAGTGGCGACAGAGGCTGTCTGCCGACGACCAGCGCGACTTCGACCGCTACTATGCCGAGTGGGTCGACGACGCTCGCGCGAATGATCGTGACAGGGTTGCCAAAGATGCCGGATACCTGCAGGCGATCATGGCACGGAACGGTATCCCGGCAGATGTACCGTTCGATCATATCGCGGCTGTCGGGGCCTACGGGGATACAAGGTACCCGGATGGTACCCGACCCTGGCAGGGAAGGCTCGCCGCTGACGACCAGCGTGAGTTCGACAAACAATACGCAAATTGGCTGGAAGACACTCGCCGCAACGATCGCGACGACATTGATAAGGACGCGCGCCGCATGCAGGACATCATGGAGCGGAACAACATTCCTGCCAATGTTCCTTACGACCGGATCGCGTCACCGGATGCCGGTCGCTACCACTAGAAAGTCTTTAACACCGGAGGTACATCGGCCTGCGCCTCCGTTTTGTTTCCGCGGTCCGCCAGTACGTTGACTGGGATGAATCCGCCCGGAACAAAACCAGGCAGGAGTTCCTTTACCCAGGAATTCGACGAAGGTAATTGTGGAGTACGCGCTGGGATATTAAGCGACCCAGTTTGCTTTCGTAGGTTTGGCCGTTTGTGGTTTCTTGGCAACCGAAGAGTAATTGCTATAAATAGCCTCAGACAACTTAGCAAGCAATATGTTGGGTGATGCTACCTTCCGCACAAAAACGTCAACCGCGGGAACTTCTTCAACTGGCTCGTCCGCGCCGCCGAACAGCAAGATTATGGGCGTATCTGGTTTCAGGTGTTTCATTCGTGCCGCCACAGCGCCGCCATTTGTCTCTCCATTGCAGTAGTGGAGAACCACCGCGTGAATCTCCTCTGATGCGAATAGTTGTAGCCCTGCCAGCGGAGCCTCGGCGGTCAAAACTGCATAACCAGCATGCACCAACAATATTTTGCGAATTAGCAGGGGAAGCGGTTCGTGGTCGATGCAGAGGACAGTCTTCTGACTATTAACTTTCTCGTGATTCAATCTGATTTCGCAGATGGCAGCAGAATCGCTGCCAGCCAAAGCACAGACAGTATACGCGGAACACGCCCGAGCCGAGGCGCAGAAGAATCGTGTTGGTAAACACTATCGCCTGTGATCAGCTACATCGTTGGCCCCAGGGTTTGAATTCCATTACAAGTACGCTCTCATCAGTGAGCACGTCCCAAAGTCGCCAAAAAGTTTTAATCGGGACACGCCGCATGGGCCCGACGTACGGAGGCCTTGCTAGTGTGCTGTCACGAGCATAGGCCAGCTGTGTACATGCAGGAAATTGCCGAACTTGCCAACGATATTCTCTCGCGCCACGACGAAAGTCTAAAACTCAGCGTGAGGCAAGTTGGCGGCAAGCTGAAGAATCTCGATTTCCGGACGGAAAGGCTGGATGCTGCAGGGCGCGGCCTTTACATGCTGGGCGAAAATTGCAGGCGCGTCCACGAGTTGGCGAAAATGTATGGTGTACCCTCGCTCCTTGCCGGGCTGCCTGGCTGTCCCCACTGCCAAGAGCTCTTCGCCCGCTAGGTATGCACTTTGTGCACGTTAATCAGGAGTTGTAATGAAAAACTGCAATCTGGCCGTGGACGAAGCTCGAATTCGGAAACTTCTAGCCGTCGGATGCCCTGTGCCTACGAAGAACCGCTCCAGTCGGGCACCAGACCTAGTCGTCGAGATGCGCGCGCCGGAACGAACCGAGGCCCTCGATTTTCGGTTTAGCACGGAATTTATTTTTGACGTGAAAATTACCAACCACTCTTTTGCGCCGTTGAGGGTGAAGGATCTTTTGGGCCTTCCGCCCTGGAAAGATAGGAACTTCACCTGGCTCGGTGACCCGCGGCTATACAGGCCGGAACAAAAGGCGTACGAGATGGAAAGTGGGCGGAAAACCGCCTATGAATCGGTTCTCAATCACCGCATCAGCAAAACGGAAATTGAACCTGGTGGCTCCCGCGAGGGCGTGTTACTGGCGTGGAGCATAAAGACCCGGATTCCGATCGACTACCTTCACCGGGAAACCTTCCCCATGTGTCTGGTATTGATTGATCAATTTGGAAGGTCACACCTCTCGACTATTGAAGTTCGGGTTGATCGCAGTGCCACGATACGGGTGCCCGATCCCGCTAAGAGAGGTACCGGCTTGTACGGGGCAAGTCGAGCTTTAAAAGGAAAGATTGTGGCCGTGAAGGAAGACTCGAGTCGGCAGCAGCGACAACCTGCCACCATTGGATTGAGCGGTGCCGCTTTAGAGCTACAGAAATTCAGACGAAGCCTGGAAAAGAATCGACGTGACGGCCACGCTGGCGAATAGGAGGAAGCCTACACCGCGCGGATTGTGCCCTCACTCAATTGATGCTGGCCAAGACAAGCCGGCAAAGAGACGGACGGGGCGCTGGTGCGCGAACGCGCAGGGCTGACGTGCGCGCTGGAAACAAGGGCAATACTCTGCCGCAGCCCTGGCGAAACAAAAGCGTGTGCGCGAGCTACTGGCCCAGAGTCGAGAGCTCTTGAAACAGATGCAAGCCGGCTGAACGATCGGCGTCACGGTGCTGTCGAGCCTTCTGTCTTATGCGGTCAGAAAGTGCTCGCCAGAAAGTGCTCGCCGTTGACTTGCTGAAAAGAGCGGACTACCATCGCGTCACGCGGAGCCCTTTCTGTGCTCGGGCAAACCATTTCGCACTACCGCATCGTTGAGAAACTCGGTGGGGGCGGCATGGGTGTTGTCTACAAGGCCGACGACACAAGCCTAGACCGCTTCGTGGCTCTAAAGTTCCTCCCTGAAGCGGTCGCTCACGACCGCCAAGCACTGGAGCGATTCCGGCGAGAAGCGAAGGCCGCCTCTGCCCTGAACCATCCCAATATCTGTACAATTTACGAAATTTCGAACGATGCTGGCCAGTGGTTTATCGCCATGGAGTTATTGGAAGGGCGTACTCTCCAGCACCGGATTAGCGCCAAGTCTTTACCGGTTGACGAATTGCTCGACATCGCAATTCAAATAGCTGACGCGTTGGACGCCGCGCACGCCAAAGGGATTATCCACCGGGACATCAAGCCGGCAAACATCTTCCTCACCGAGCGCGGGCAGGCCAAGATTCTCGATTTCGGCTTGGCCAAGAGAAGCCGCAGCACGATCGCCAAAGACGCAGGTGCCTCGGTCGCGACCACCCTTAGTCTTGGCGAAGAAAACCTTACCAGCGCGGGTTCCCCGTTGGGAACGATAGCCTACATGTCGCCTGAACAAGCAAGAGGCGAAGAACTCGATGCTCGGACGGACTTATTTTCTTTCGGGGCTGTGCTTTACGAAATGGCGGCAAGACGGCCTCCATTTTCTGGCGCAACCTCGGCGGTCATTTTTCATGCGATCCTCGCCGACAATCCGGTTTCGCCCAGCAATCTGAATCCAGAGTTGCCAGGCGAGCTTGAGCGCATCATATACAAGGCGCTAGAGAAGGATTACGACTTGCGTTATCAGGTTGCTTCCGAAATGCGGTCTGACCTCAAGCGTCTGAAGCGCCTGCTGGATTCTGGTCAAGGAGCGGTTGGCTCGCAATCAATCGAAACAAAATCTCCGTTCCGAGAGAAAACCGGTAGCCGACACGCCGCTAAAGGCCAGGCGTCCGCCCTACGCAGGTCGTGGCCGATTGTCGCCGCTATCTTTCTGCTGATGGTTGCTGGTGGTGTCTTATGGTTCATGAATCGAGGACCTTCTTATCCTCCTGACGTAAAGCTCCGGCAACTAACTGCCAACTCCAGCGAAGCTCCGATCATGACAGCCGCCATTTCTCCGGATGGCAAATATCTAGCCTATAGCGACCCGAGAGGAATTCACATCAAGATCATTCAAACGGGCGAAACACAGTTGATTCCCGAACCCGAGGCTCTCAAGGCAATGCAAGTAGACTGGCAAGTCGGGCCCTGGTTCCCTGATGGCACGAGATTTCTGGCCAACGTAATCTTGGCCCCGGAGCGTTCTTCGAGCGCCCAGCACCCGAGCATTTGGACAATATCGTTGTTGGGAGGAGCGCCACGTCAGCTTCGCGACGAAGCCAACGCTGAGTCAATTTCTCCGGACGGCTCATTGATCGCGTTTACAACTCACTTCGGCAAGGATGGGCCTCGGGAGGTGTGGCTGATGGGCCCGAGTGGGGAACAGGCGCGGAAGCTTTATGAGACCGGTGAAAGCAGTCCGTTCGGTCGCTTTGAATGGTCGCCGGATGGTCAACGGTTGGCCTACATCAAGAACGATAGCTCTGGAGATACTATCGAGAGCCGCGCCCTAAGAGGTGGGCCAGCCACCACAATGCTTAGAATCTCAAAGACCATGGATCTCCGTGATTTTCTATGGTTGCCCGACGGGCGGTTGATTTACGTGTTGGGAGAGTCTCCTCCTAATAATGACAGTTGCAATTATTGGGAGATGAGAATTGACACGAGCACGGGTCAATCAGATGGAAAACCCAGACGAATAACCAACTGGGCCGGATTCTGTCTGGAAGGTATAACCGTGACATCAGATGCTAAGCGACTGGCCTTCTTGGAATTCGTGGGGCAAAGCAACGTCTATGTCGCAGAAATAGAGACAGGTGAGACACGCATTACGACCCCGAAACGCTTCACTCTGAGCGATGGTTTCAACGATCCAGTCTCTTGGACACGTGATAGCAAGGCAATTATCTTCCTCTCCAATCGCAATGGTCACACAGGGCTCTTCCGACAGGCTCTAGATTCGGACGTCGCTGAACCGATTATGACTGGTCCAGAAGATTTGGAAGACGCACGGGTAACTCCGGACGGCGCGTGGATTCTCTATACGCTCAAAGCCAAAGAAGGTGAGTCAACGCCACTGATTCAATTCATGCGGGTTCCAACGGGAGGAGGACCTTCGCAGTCGGTCCTGACCGCGCGAAAGTATGGTCCCCTTCTTTGCGCGTTTACTCTTAACTTATGTGCCATCGCGGAGCGAACCGAGGATCGCAAGCAACTCATATTTACAGCGGTGGATCCGTTAGGCGGCCGCGGTCGTGAGCTCACCAGGTTCGATGTCGACCCGGACAGCCAATACGACTGGGCTCTTTCACCGGAAGGTAGGCGCATTGCAGTCCTCAAGATCCCGGACCAGAAGATTAACATCCTCTCTTTAGTCGGTCAGAAGCCCGCGGAGATTATCGTGAAGGGCTGGAGAACTCTGCGGTCCATTACGTGGGCAGCGAATGGAAAAGGCTTCTCCGCCTACGGTCAGCATCAGCAACGAGGTTCAATCCTCTTGCATATTGACTTGCAAGGTGATGCTCACGTCCTTTGGGAACAACCAGGAGGCCTCTATAGCTGGAGTCTGCCTTCCCCGAACGGCCGTTACCTGACAATCATGGGCTGGAGCCGGCATAGTAACTCATGGATGATGGAGAATTTCTGATTTCTGATCGACTAAGCGGATTTTCATTCTCTGCCACATCTAACGATAGTCGGGCGCAACAACGGCAACGGCTGAGTCAATGTATGAAGATCTCAAACAGCATATTCCTCATCCTGATCAGCTTAATGATGAACCGACCGCTCGCGAGTCAGAGTTTTACGACAGGCGACGTGGTCGGCATCGTGACTGATCCCTCAGGTGCCGTCGTTCCTGGTGCCACAGTCACACTAACAAGCCAGGAAAAGGGAGCCACTCTGAAAAATACTACGGGGGGGCAAGGAGTTTACCGATTTTCGCTCCTGCAACCTGGCGGCTACCTGGTATCGGCTGGAGCGCAAGGGTTCGAGTCCACAACTCGTGCCTTGATTGTTTCGCTAGGTCAATCTACTTCTGGCGATCTCACGCTGAAAATAGCCTCAGCGAAGACCACGCTCGAAGTGGCGTCAGACGCTTTCGAACTCCAACAGACACCGGATGTGTCCACGACATTCAACGCATCGCAAGTCGCGAACTTACCCGATCCAGGAAACGACCTAACCAACATCCCACTAACCGCACCCGGGGCTGTAATGAACACTCAAGGCGGCATAGGTAATTTTTCAACCTATGGCCTCCCTGCGACCTCCAACCTATTCACCCTAGACGGTATGAGTCAGAACGATCCGGTTTTCAATACAAATATCTCGGGCGCCACAAACCTCTTGCTGGGACATAACGAGGTCCAGGAAACTACCGTAGTGAACAACGGATACTCGGGCCGTTATGGCACCTTTGCCGGTGCGAATGTGAACTATGTGACAAAGTCCGGATCCAACAAGTTTCACGGGAACGCGGTTTACTGGTGGAATGGCACGGTACTGAATGCAAACAACTGGTTTAATAAAGACGTTCTCCCAGGAACTCCAATCACCCCACGACCATTCTCTAATGCCAACCAGTACGCTGGATCCTTCGGAGGGCCGATTAAGAAAAACAAGGTTTTCTTCTTTTTAGACTATGAAGGCCTGCGGCTCGCGCTACCGAAGAGCGATCTAACACTGGTACCCAGCCCACAGTTCGAGGCAACGACCCTGGTGAACCTCGCCGCGACCGGACATAGCTCTTCAATCGCCTTTTATCAGAACATGTTTGATTTGTGGAAAGGTTCTCCTGGAGCCGCCAGGGCTGTTCCCGGTATTCCGCAGGTCGGCGACAAGACAGGATGTAATGGCTTTAGCGACGCGGGTGGGCTGGGCTCCACCGAGCCTTGTGTTCTGAGCTTCATCTCCACGGCCGGTAATTCCACGCATGAGTATTTGTTTGGTGGCCGCTTTGACTTTAATATCAGCCAGACTGACTCCTTGTTCGTTCACTTGCGTGAAAATCAGGGGCTACAGGCGACGTACACAGATCCAATCAATTCGATTTTCAATGTACGAAGTAAACAGCCGATTTATCAAGGGCAGATCAGCGAAACCCACATCTTTAATCCTCGAATGGTGAATCTGCTGATTCTGTCGACTTTGTACGACAGCTTCATCAAACAGCCAGAAAACCTTGCTGCCGCATTGGCCACCTTCCCGACTACTCTGGCTCTCGGCGATGGCACCTTCACGTCCTTGGGCGGCATGAACAGTAGTGTTCCGTTTGGCGACAGCTTTACCAGCTATCAGATTCTCGACGATTTCTCGGCGACCTCGGGCAGACACAACCTCAAGGTAGGCCTGAGTTTCTACCGTGTGGACATTAGTGACCACAACTATGGCGACTTGCTCGCCGGTTTTGTGCTGCCATTTACCGTGAGCGACTTTTTCGCCGGTGGCGCAACAGGCGACATACTGTTTCAGAATTTCCCAAGTTTGAGATCTAAACCCCTAGCCCGCTATGGATTGGGATTCTACGCCGAGGACGAGTTGCGCGTTAGGAAGAGCTTGAGTTTGACACTGTCATTGCGTGTGGATCATAGTTCGAATCCCGTGTGTCAACAGAACTGTTTCGCCAGATTGGCCGCCCCCTTTGCCAAGCTCAACCATGACGTTACCATCCCCTACAATCAGGCGATCCAAATCGGGTTGCACCGTGCTCTACCCAGGTTTTCAAAACTTACCTGGCAACCACGATTCGGGTTTGTTTGGGCACCCTCTCGTTTGAAGAGTACGGTCTTGAGCGGTGGCTTCGGCATTTTCATGGACACTCTGCCAGGCTTTCTCGTGGGTTTTCTCTCGTCCAATCCTCCCTTGCGTAATTCTTTTCGTACTTCATTCAACAATCTCGCGCCCACCGAGCCGTCTAATTTGTTTAAAGACGCAGCAGATTCCAACGCTGCCTTTCTGGCTAGCTTCTCCAGCGGCGGCACCCTGGCCAGTATCTTGGCGTCAGATCCATTTTTCACTCCCCCGAACATAACGAATACAGTTGATACGCGGACGCCTCGGTACCAAGAGTGGAACCTACAACTTCAGCACGGACTTGGAGTCAGTACCTCTCTGACCTTAAATTACGTAGGGAATCATGGAATCTACATACCCGTGTCTTTCAACGGAGTGAACGCATTCTGTCCCCCATCTGCATGTCCTGCTGGCTTCATCGGACTGCCCGCAGCGGCTCCCGACTCACGATTTTCTGTTGTGACCGAGCTCCGCAGTGCGGGAGTGTCCGCCTACAATGGCCTAGTTGTTTCTTTCCGCCACCAGTTTCATAAAGCGTTCCAAATGCAGGCAAATTACACTTGGAGCCATGCCCTCGATGAAGTCTCGAACGGAGGGATTTTACCTTTCAGCTTTGGCTCAGCCGGCAGTCTTCTCCATCCTCAAGATAGCAATAATTTGAAGAGATTCAGCTACGGAAATGCCGACTATGACGTGCGGCACTACTTCAGCGCCAGTTATCTCTGGGAACTTCCGCATAGATCTGGTCCGGCATGGCTTTTAAAGGGATGGCAGGTATCGGGTACCATTTTCAAGCGAAGTGGACTGCCCTACACGGTGGTGGATTCAAATACCGCGAATCTTCTTTTCGGCTTTGGCTACGGAGGCTCAGTGTATGCCAACTATCTTGGGACATCCGTCCCAGGATGTAGCAGCCCAAAGCATGCCTGTCTTGACGAATCTGAGTTCTCCTCTCCAATTTCTCAGGTGCAACCGGGCTTTGGCGCGCAGCGGCGTAACCAATTTTATGGACCAGCGTTTTTTGATACCGACTTCGCGATTATCAAGCAGACAACGATTCCACACTGGGAGCGTGGGCAACTGGGACTGGGGATTCAGTTTTTCAATTTGTTCAATCACCCAAACTTCGATCAACCATATGCGGACTTGATTAACCCCAGCTTGTTCGGGCACATCATTGGTACGGTGAGCACGCCTACGAGTATTTTAGGTGCCGCACTGGGCGGAGATGCTTCGCCGCGGCTAATTCAACTCACGGCGCGCATCATCTTTTAGAAATCGGATTGCAATTCTTATATCATTGCAACAACAGCGCAGACCATTTCCAGCGAGCGCGGGGGCGGGGTAGTTTTAGGGGGGACCTAGCCCGATAAATTGTTTGACGGGATAGGAGGTAGAGAAAAAAGCCCGTCCTCCATAGTAACCAACTAGTAATAGAGAAACCGCTTTGGGTGCCGCAGGCGTGCGGGGGCGGGCACGTCGGCTCGAACTTGGCCTGGCCGTGAGTGTAAACGCACGTGGAGGAGATTACTGGCCTAACTCCCAAGGCACAAGCCCGTCGATGGCGATTTCAGTAAGCGAGGGCCTATTTGGACCAAACCTCCGTTTCGCTGGCTCAGGTGGCCGCTCTCTGTGGTTACAGCGACCAGAGCCACCTAACCCGCGAATTCCGGGAGCTGCGGTGATGCACGCCCGCCTCGCACCGTGCAGTGCGATTCAGCCACCTTCCCGGGCTGCCCGCTGAGGCAACCGAAGCCAAATAGGTCATTTTTCTTCAAGACGGAGCGCCCGAGACACGCTACCCTGGCGGACATGGTACCGATCAGCGCAGCAGTCTCATACATCGAAATCGGAGTGTCCGACGCGTCGAAATCGAGAGCGTTCTTGGAGCAGATGTTCGGTTGGAAGTTTCATCCATTTGGCCAGGGTGCCGAGGGATGGTTTCAGACTCCCTCCCTTAAGGCCGGCATCCATGGAGGCGATCCGAACTGGGGGTTTCTCGTGTACTTCGGCGTCCCGGATCTCGAAGTAGCGATCGCCGATGTGAACCGTCTGGGGGGTGAGGCAGAGGTCCCAACTGACGAACCAGGGTTTGGCAGGTTCTGTGTCTGCCGTGATCCGCAGGGGCTGCGCTTCGGACTTCATCAGCGGTAGCAGCGGACAATCGGCCTTTTATCGACCCCGCCGCGGCTCGGTGGCCTGGTGACCTCGTACGATTCCGCCCTGATCACAGGCAATTCAGAAGTGATTCCAGGAAACTCCGACTTGCCGCTAGCCTTGATCGGAAACGCCTCGGGGCCGACTTTTGCGCGGAGGGGAATCTCGATCCGAGGCGTTTTCGATAAGGAGGTTAGGAGGAAGCCGCTGGCGTTTGCGGCGGACGCGTGGAGCCATGAGATTTGAATCGACTTTGGGTTCTGCAAGAAGGTGAATACCGTTTGCTCGAGCCAACAGTCTATACTTTGTGCATTCGGCTACTCTGGAGCACTTATGAGGCTGATCGAGCACTACAAATACAAGAAGTGGTCTGTTCGCAGCTTCATCCGCAATACGGGTGTCATAGTAAAGCTGCATTCGGGTGGATCCGACCGAACAGTATCAGTGGCTTTTGCCGAGGCGCATTGATTGGTTCTAGGCAAAACTAGAATCTGTTTAAAAAACCTCGCATCAGGTGAAATATCAGGCGGACTCATGGAACCGGGAGAATTTCGCGAAGTTGGGCACCGCGTGGTGGATCTGCTGGCCGAATATTTGGAGCACATCGAAGAGAAGCCGGTTTTCCCGAATGTGGAACCGAGCAAACTGACACAGCTCTTTGCTGAGGGACTGCCCCAAGATCCCAGCTCCTCAGACAAGGTGCTGGGAGAACTGGAAGAGAAGCTTCTTCCGTATTGCACACATGTCGGGCACCCAGGGTACATGGGGCTCATCACTCCATCGCCAAATCCAGTCGGCATTATTGCGGATTTCATCTGCTCGGCTCTCAACCAAAACATCGGGGCCTATACGATTGGTCCCGCCGCAGTAGCCATGGAGCGACGAACCGTGCGTTGGCTTACCGACCTGGTCGGTTACAACGATAAGGCTGGTGGTAACCTCACCAGTGGCGGAATGATGGCGAACTTCATTGGGCTCAAGTTGGCAAGGGATTGCGTTTCGAGCGACCGGATACAGCAAGATGGGATTCAGGAACGCTGGGCAGTGTACGCGTCTGAAGAGCGGCATGTTTCGATAGACAAAGCTGTTGACGCAGTAGGATTGGGCCGAACAGCGCTACGTGCGTTGCCCACCGATGCTACATTTCGAGTGAGGCTGGACGCCCTTGAAGCGGCAATTACGGAGGACCGTAACCGTGGTATACGGCCACTGTGCATCGTGGGCATCTTCGGCACTACCAACACCGGGGCGGTCGATCCCGTCCGCGAGCTTCGGACGATTGCGGATCGGGAGGGGATGTGGCTTCACGCCGATGCTGCGTATGGCGGCGGCATGTTGCTCTCCCATGCGTGGCCGATGCGTAACCAGGGTTTGGAGCTCGCGGACTCAATAACGATTGACCCTCACAAGTGGTTCTACGCGCCGCTGGATGCGGGAGCAATCCTGGTTAAGGATGATCGCCGATTGACGGCGTCCTTTGGAATGAAGCCATCGTACCTTACCGACGAACTGGATCGTGCGAATGAACGATACCAGTATTACGTTCACAGCTTCGAGCAGTCGCGACGTTTTCGCGGGCTGAAGGTGTGGATGAGCTTCAAACGTTACGGAGCAAACCAGATCGGCGAGTGGATTGACAATAATGTGCGCCAGGCGAAACACCTTCATTCTCTGGTCGCCGAACATCCGGAGTTCGAAGCGGCAAGCGAGCCGCCGATGTCGGCGATCTGTATTCGTTGCCGAGGGGCAGACCCGGATGAAGCGCGATCCAAGGAGTTACATGCCGAGGTTGCGAGGCGAATCGAGGAAAGCGGAAAATTTTGGTTCTCGACCACGGAACTGAAGGGGAAGACATGGTTTCGGATTAACCCGGTGAACTTCCGAACACGTGCGGAGCACATCGACCAACTGTTGGCCTCGCTCGAGCAGGAATGCCATTTTTTTCTCCAAGGTAGAAGAATGGCGAGCGGGTCGGAGAAGAGATTCTAAAGGCAACCGTACCACCCTACGCCGTGGCGAAACAGATGCAAGCTGGCTGAACGGTCGGCGTCACCGTGCGCGGGGTTTATCCGCGGTATTTGTCCGATGGGGCAGTGGGTTAGGTAATCTACGAATCTTTATTCCGACGTCGTCGGACCAACGGCGACAGGGGTAGGAACGGCTCGCCGGGATCTCGTTTTTCGGAGCGGTTTGGGTTCGATCGGCAACGCGCCGCGCTCCGATCTGACTTGAAGAAAGATGTCGAAGGAAGAGCGAACCGCGAGGGCCGCAGCGTCGCCCAAACCTGTGAGGCGTTCTTGCTCGCTGATCCGATGCCTACAGGAAGCAAGGCGGGAAATTTGTAGCGGCGAAGGAAAAGGCTCAGTCACTAACTATGTCGAAGCGACCCTCACTGCGGTTGTGAAACCGCTATACACCGCAAGGTACTGATAGATCATGTCTCAGGACAACTGGAGCACAGGCGGAGAACAAAGATTCGGTGCCTCAGGGGTCACCTCAAAAGCGGCGATGCGTGGTCAGTGCAAAACCGGCCATGCACTGAAAGCCGTCCGTGGCGAGATTGTTCTACTTTGCCACCTGTAGGGGACGGCCGCACTGTCGCCCAGCAACTTGCCCCACTCTTCCATAGAAGCAATTAAAAGGGGACATCACCGAACTCACCAGTTCCCTCAAGGGCTGCGGCCCGACCCGACGCCATAGTGTCCCGCCGGAACTAATTCTGAATCAAGTCTTCGTGGGTAAACACGGGTGGATGTAATTTTATGGAGGCCAAGCTACCAAATCTTGTATTTTGCCCCTCGGGTCAACTACCGCAAGCTCGTTTACCCACAAGCCCAAGTCACTAATAACATTGACATGTCTTGACACATAGAATTGTTATGGCGTGGTGTCTAAATTGCTTTCGCTAACGGAGGACGCAATTGTGACGACCAAGTGCCTGAAAGCGCTCTTAACGAAAGACCTAGTCTCGCACTGGCAGCAATAAATCTGGAAGTTTCAAACAAAAAAGAAGGAAGGTGGATGATGCGCTCAAATCATAGGTCCGGCGGCCAGCGCGGCGTTCGATTTACTCCGATCTCGCTGGTGACATTGCTGTTGTGCTCCACTACATTCTTGGTGGCACAAACGACGGTTGGCACGGGCAGTATAGTCGGCACAGTGACCGATCCATCCGGAGCGGTCGTTAGCGGCGCCAAGGTAACCATCGCCAATATGGCGACCGGGCAGGCGAACGAGCTCACCACAAACCTCTCCGGCGCTTATAACTCCGGCGCACTGGCTCCAGGGCAATACAGGGTGCAAATTTCGGCCAAGGGATTCAGCTCGGTATCCCAAATAGTGACGGTCCTGGTGGGCAACACCGCTACAATTAACCCAAGATTGGAGTTAGGCCAGCCGACCCAGGTGATTGAAGTGCAGGGTTCGGAGGTATTAGTCAACACGACGCAATCGGAGGTACAGGGAGTCCTTTCCTCGGCGCAAATTGAGAACCTGCCGGTGAACGGCCGCAACTTCCTCGATTTGGCCCAGCTCGAGCCCGGTGTTCAAATCCAGGACGGCCAGAACTTCGATCCCACGAAAGCCGGTTATTCCTCGATTTCGTTTGGAGGCCGCTTCGGCCGTACCGCTCGCATCAATGTGGACGGTGTTGATATCAGTGATGAGACGGTCGGCACCACCACCCAAGATATTCCGGCCAGCGCCATTGAAGAGTTTCAGCTCAGTCAGTCTTCTCTCGACCTCTCCAACGATCTGACTTCCTCCGGGGCCGTTAACGTGACCACGAAGTCAGGAAGCAATTCTTATCACGGCCAGGCGTTTGGTCTTTTTCGCGACCGGTCCGTTGGCGGGGCGTCGACGCCCGGTGGCGGCTCGCTGCCCTTCCAGCGTTCCCAGTATGGCGGAAGCTTTGGTGGACCCATCATCAAGGACAAGCTGTTCTTCTTCATGGACGGTGAGCGCGCCAAGCAGGATTCGTTGACGCCTGTCTTGTTTCCGGCTCCGTTTGACACATTCAACGGTGGTATCGGTGTCCCCTTCCGTGACAACGAACTATTGGGAAAAGTAGACTACAGTCTGGGGCGCAGCGCCCATGCCTTTTACCGGTTCAACTACTTCAAGAACTCGCTACCCGGGACTTTCGGGAACGGATTCTCCGTGTACCGTAATCAGGACATCACGCGCACTCACGTGGTGGGCCTTGACTTCCTCACAGGAGGTTTCACCCATACCGTTCGTTTCTCGTTCCTGAAATTCCAAAACCAGATCGTGGACGCCACCCTGGGAACGAGTCTTCCCTTGTGCTGCACGGGAGTCACACTGGATGCTCTGGGTAACGGATTTTACTCGGGACCCAATGTAAACGCGCCGCAGAGCACTCCGCAATCCAACCATGAGATCAAGTATGACGGCAGCAAATCCATCCGTTCTCATATCTTGCGCTATGGCGGCTCTTTCAACCATATCCAGGGCGGAGGTTTTGCCAGTTTCTTCGGATTTGCCCCGCGCATTTCCTGGCACCAGACGGCAGCGGCTGAGGCCTTCGCGGCCACGGGCCCTTTTCCCGGAGGTATTGCCAACCCTTTGAATTATCCGGTGGAGAGGGTCCGTTATGGCAACGGTTTGGGATTCTCCACGTTGCAACCGGCATTGGGTTTTCCCGCCGGTGGCCTTGGGCCGGACAACCGTATCGGCTGGTACATTGGCGACAACTGGAAGGTCAAGCCGAACTTCACCCTGAGCGTAGGCGTGCGTTACAACCGTGACACCGGCCGTACCGACAGCGA
>Ga0207100_1060_pt1 | contig 27835 bp, 20 predicted proteins | sample Alteio_BWMinHeat_82_FD_153520 | JGI IMG/M metagenome (GOLD analysis project Ga0207100, IMG submission 153520) | Enriched cells from forest soil in Barre Woods Harvard Forest LTER site, Petersham, Massachusetts, United States -... | ecosystem: Environmental > Terrestrial > Soil > Temperate forest >...
TGACCCACCACTCGAAACCAGTTTGACTTCCCGTCCTGAAACTGCACTAGTCCCGATTTGATATCCGAGCGGCAGTCCGGGAGCCTACCCGCGAATTTCTCACCTTGAACGGCTATATCGTTCTGGAGGCAGAGAATGGTGCCGCGGCACTGGCCCTCGCCCTGGCGTACGACGGCACCATCGATTTGATGATCACCGACGTGGTGATGCCCCAGATGGGTGGAGCGAAGCTGGCAGCGGCTCTGGCATCCGATCGTTCGGACATGAAAGTTCTCTTCGTCTCCGGTTATGCCGAAACCACCTTCCAGCGCCACGGAGAAATTAACGTGACCACACGATTCCTGCAGAAGCCCTTTTCCTTGAAAACGCTGGCCCGCAAGATCCGCGAGGTCCTGGACGTGGAGAAAAGCCTCTGCCGCAGCCGCCGCTTCGTCGAGATAAATCTGCACGCTGCGGCTGTCCCATATAATTGCTGCTTAGTTAATGTAGGCGCGAGCGCCCCGCTCATGCGGCAGCGCCTCATAGACGGCACTTGAAGGAATTTCGGATGAAGCTGTTCGACCTCCCTATTCACTGCCCGAGAGAAGTGGCGTGACCTACGTCCTGCTAGTTCTTCTGGCTGGCGCGGTCGTCTACTCGCTGCTTTCAATTGTCGCCGCCTTGCGTTACCTCTCGGTTCGACCACCTGCCTTGAATTCTCCGGAGCCGATCAGCATTCTCAAACCGCTCGCCGGGCTCGATCTGGGGCTCGAATCCAACCTGCGGTCTTTTTTTGAGCAGGACTATCCCGCCTTCGAGATTCTCTTCGCGGTCAGGGGTAAGGATGATCCGGCGGTGCCAATTGTTGAAAACCTGCGCAGGGAACATCAGCGAGTTCGATCGCGGTTGCTGGTGACCGGGGAGTCGCCCTATCCCAACGCCAAGGTCTACAGTCTGGAACAGATGCTCGCTGCCGCAGCGAATGATCTGGTGGTGATGAGCGACAGCGACATCAGAGTGACGCCCGGCCTGCTGAGAGCCGTAGCGGCCGAATTTCAGGACGCCGGACTCGGCGTGGCCACCTGCCCATACCGCGCTGTGGCCGGTCCGAGTTTCTGGTCGCGGCTCGAAGCCATCGGGATGAACACAGATTTCACTGCCGGCATTCTGGTGGCACGCATGCTCGAAGGCATGAAGTTCGCGGTCGGCCCGACCATCGCCGCGCGGCGGCGGGTGCTGCAAGCTATCGGCGGCTTCGACCGGTTGAAAGATTACCTGGCGGAAGATTTTGTCATGGGGAAATTTGCCGCCGACGCTGGCCACGGTGTGATTCTCTCTTCTTACGTAATCGAGCATCACATCGGCAGCACGGATCTGCGCAACACTGCCGCCCATCGCTTGCGCTGGACGCGGAGCACCCGGCGTTCCCGGCCCCTGGGTTATGTGGGGCAGTTGTTCACCATGCCTCTGCCTCTGGCGCTGCTGGTCTGCGCGGTTAACCAGGCATGGTGGCCGGTGCTGTTACTGACCTTGGGTGTGCGCCTGCTGGCGGCTTACACAGTTTCGGCCCGCGTTTTACACGCAAAGATTAACTGGCTGCTGCTGCCGATTGAGGATGTAAATGCTTTCTGTTTCTGGCTGGCCGGTTTTTTTGGAAATACGATCGTCTGGCGCGGGCGCCGGTATCGTCTCTATTCCGACGGCCGCTTCGAGCTGCTGCCGTCTCCCGCAGGTGAGTGAAGGGCCGCCCCCATTCGCACCAGTTTGCCGTCCTTCAACTCAAACGACTCCCCGCGCCAGGTAACTGTATGCCCCGTGATGCCAACAAGCCACACGGCTGCCGCCACAAAATCGCGCAAAGGGATGAGGGCCAGCCACCTTGTCACCTGCGGGTCTTGCAGGATCATTCGACCCGTAACCAAAGCGACCGCGTATCGCATGACAATCGCGACACCCAGTAGCACCCACGCCCAGCCGGCACCGCGCGCACAGAGGAGAGCGAGCAACGCCCAAGGCATCCCGAAAATCACCACCAGCCCGGCATAGCCGCCGGGACGCGAATCGCGAATCGTGCGCGCCCATCGCAACTGGTGGTTTAGAAACTGTTTGAAGTCGTAGCACGGCAAGAAGGTCTCGACCACGGTCCCGGAAAGTTCAACGCCCAGACCCAGCGCCGCGATGCGCCGCCCAATTTCATAGTCATCCGCGAGATAGTCCGACATCGCCTCAAATCCGCCGGTCGCAGCCAGATCGCTTCGCCGAAAGGCGAGGGTCGAGCCCAATCCAAAATGAATTCCACCTTCGAGCAGACGCGCCACCAGCACCCCGGCGCTGAAATCCGTACTGATGAACAAAGATTCTAGTCGCGATCCCAGGCTCGCACTGGCCACGCCGCGATAAAGACAAGTCACCAGCCCTACTCTGTGATCTGATAGCGGGGCAGCGACGCTACGCAGGTAGTTCGCATCTATCCGGATATCACTATCGTTCACAACGATGTGCTGGTACCGCGCCTCCGGCAACATCTGCGCCAGGTTGCTGACTTTGATATTGGCGCCGAGGACTTTTTCACACAGCATGAGCCGGATGGGAATCTCCGGGAACTCCGCCTTCAATCGCTCTACAAATCCAATTGCTGGATCGTGGGCGTCGCTGACCCCAAAGATGATTTCGTATTCGGGATAATCCTGCAAACAATGGCTGCGAAAGCTCTGATACATCTCCGGGTCGGTACCCTTGAGTGGCTTGAGAATTGAAACCGGTGGAAGAGATTGTGTGGGGCGGGAGCCCTCGCCCACCGCTTTTCCCCGACCCAGAAACCGAGCCGCGCTATACAGGCAGAGGATGTAATAACCCAGGCTGCAAACCGCAATCGCCCCGGAGGCGGTCGCGATGATGGTAACGATGCGGTGAATCACCCGGAAATTCCTTCGTGCACCTTAGTGTCCTTCGTGGCTGTGCAAAAAAATCTTTAACCACCAAGGACACTAAGGTACACGAAGGATGCTACTCGTACCGCAGGGACTCGATCGGGTCCAGATTCGCAGCCTTCCACGCCGGATAAATCCCAAACAACAGACCCTCCGCAGCCGCCGAACCCAACCCAAACGCGGCCCAGAAAAATGACATCCGAGCCGGCAGCGAGCTCCAGATGGCGGGGATCGTCCAGGTAATGATCGCCCCCACCAACACGCCCAGCACGCCGCCCAATGCCGTCAGGGTTATGGCCTCGAGCGTGAACTGCAGCAGGATGTCACGTTTGCGCGCGCCGATGGCTTTGCGCACTCCGATCTCGCGCGTCCGCTCGGTGACCGACACCAGCATGATGTTCATCACGCCAACGCCGCCCACAATCAGACCTACGCTGGAAACGGCAAACATAAATATAAAAACGGCGCCCGTCACCTGGTTCCACACATCGGAAAGCGAATCCTGCGTGAACACGGCGAAGTTGTCCGGCTTATCCGGCGCGACCTTGCGGCGGCGGCGCAACAGCTCGCGGATTTCGTCGATGGCCTTGGGCATATCATCGTGCGAAGTTGCTTTGACGCTGATCCAGTACTGCTTCAGCTCAGGATGCAGTTTGCGGAATGTGGCCAGCGGGAAATACACGATGTTGTCATCCGGGTTCTTGCCGCCAGCAAACACGCTCTTGCGCTTGGCCGCCACCCCGATCACAGTGAACAACTGGCCATCAATCGTGATCTCCTTGCCCAGAGGGTTTGCATTTGGGAACAGCTCCTCGGCAGTGTCCGAGCCCAGCACGATGACGGGAGAATGATGTTCTTCGTCAATCTCGTTCATCCAGCGCCCAGACGCGATGTCCAGATCAAACACGTCCTTCCAGGTACCGGTATCGCCCTCAAGAATTGTGTTTCTGACTTTGCGGCCGTTGTACTTGACCTCGTAAGTACCGGTCCCGAATTCCTGGCGGAAATAACGCAAACCGGTAGTGGCGATTTTGACGTGAGGCAATTGCTGTATGGCTTCAAAATCCTCGAGAGTAAGCTCTTTGCGTGTCCGTATTTCCTCCGTAGGCCGGCCGAACGTCAGGGGCTGGTGGTAAGCAAAGACGATGTTGGATCCCAGGCTGCTGATGACCTGGCTCACGTTGTCGTTAAGACCGCGCACCACGGAAGAGATGCCGATTACCACGGCAACACCGATCACGATGCCGAGCACCGTCAGCGCCGACCGCATCTTGTTAGTGCGGATCGTGTCCAGCGCCATCTGGACCACTTCGCCGTAATCGCTGGTACGCAGCATAGGAATCTAGTTTCTAGTTTCCGGTTTCTAGTTTCTGGTTTTGAAACCAGAAAACATCCAAACTAGAAACTGGCTTTCTAAAGTTCAAATCTCAACGCCGCGATCGGATCCAGCATCGCCGCCCGCCGCGCCGGATACACACCAAAGAACACGCCCACGCTAGCCGAGACCAGCAGTCCGGCCGCCACCGCCCACAATTTGATTTCAGATGGCATGCCGATGACCGCCGTAATGCCCTTGGCAAAGACGATGCCAAATAGCACACCCAGCAGACCGCCCACCAGCGCCATGGTCCCAGACTCGATCAGGAATTGCAGCAGCACGTCCTGGCGGCGCGCTCCCATCGCTTTCCGTATGCCAATCTCACGCGTGCGCTCGGTCACCGACACCAGCATGATGTTCATGATCACGATGCCGCCCACAAGCAGCGAAATCGCGGCGATGGCTATCATGGCGATGAAAAACGTTCCGCTCAGATTCGACCAGATACTCAAAAAGCTGGCATTGGTTTCCGCAGAAAAGCTGTCCGGACGTCCGGGAAGATCATGGCGACGGGCCCGCAAAACGGCGCGAGCTTCATCAATCGCCGCATCCAGTTCCGTGCCCACACCCGCCGCCTTGCCTGAAACGCGAATGCTGGTGTGCGATCCGAACTGCTTTAAATAGGTGGTGATTGGGATCGCGACGTAATTGTCCCGGCTCTGCCCCAGCGTGGTTCCCTGCTTCTTTCCCACCCCGATCACCCGGTACACTTCACCCTCCACACGAATCTCCTTGCCCAGGGGATCCACCGTGGGGAAAAAAGTGTCCACTACATCGGTCCCGATCACGCCCACCTGGGAACGGTTTTCTTCGTCGTTCTCGTTGACCATTCGCCCCGCAGTGAGATCAACGTCAAGAATCGAAGCCATCGCCGGCGTCCATCCACGGATCCAGGTGTCGGAAAGAGCTTGTTCCTCGTACCTGACATGACCGGTGGTGTTGGTAATGGAAGCCCCAATCGTGGCGCAATGTTTGCACGACTCCCGGACGGCCTGGTAGTCCTCCATGGTCAGGTCTTTGCGTTTCAGCCCCTCGAGAAGCTGGTCGACATTGGTGACGACGGGAGTGACTTTGCTGATGATGAAAACATCGGCGCCCAGATTGAAAATCTTCTCCGCCACGTAGCCATTGATCCCGTTTACGAAAGTGACAACGGCGATCACAGCGGCCACGCCGATCACCACGCCGAGCAGGGTCAGAGCGGAGCGCAGCTTGTTCGCCCACAGGGAGAGCAGCGCGATGCGGATGGCCTCAAGCGTTGTCATGAATCAGTCGTCAGTCGTCGGTCGTCAGGAGCACGGTGGCCTGCACCAAGTCTAGCAGCTTGAGCAGGAGGGCTGGGTCGGCGGGCGCTCACAAGATCCAACTAGACGACTCTCACACGGCACATAACATACAGACGCTGTGATAAGGTTCCTTCCGCAATTCTGCAGGAGGATTGCTATGAGCAGGACTATCAGCTTTCTTCTTTGTCTTTCGGCGTTGGCTTTCGGACAACAGAATAGTCCTCTGGATGGACTGGCGAATCTGAGCAATGCGGTTTCAAAGCGAGCTTCAAGCGCCGACCGCTCCGGCGGCAATGAGGACTGGATTGCAGTCAAGGCTGGCTCTACTGCCACACTGGCGGACATCAAAGGTGCGGGCTCTATCCGGCATATCTGGTTCACCATCAACTCGCCCAGCCCATTTCATTTGCGCGAACTGGTGCTGCGGATGTACTGGGACGGCGAAGCTGACCCCAGCGTCGAGGTGCCGATTGGCGACTTCTTCGGGACCGGCTTCGAGTATGAAGATGTTCCGGGCGGACATCTCGGACAGAAATATCAATCGTGGGTCTCTTTGCCGATGACGGTGCAGGATCGCGCCATGAACTGCTACTTCGCAATGCCGTTCGGCAACGGAGCAAGGATCACGCTGAGTAATGATGGAACGCAGGATGTACCCAACCTTTATTTTCACATCGACTACCAGGGATATCCGGATACGCAGAGAGTCGCTGCCGAAGGCCGCTTTCACGCGCAGTGGAGGCACGAACAGACCCGCGCCGTTCCCGAAAGCGAGTCCCGCGGCAAGAACGTCGATGGCAAGAATAACTACGTGTTCATGGAAGCGAGGGGCAAAGGTCAGTATGTAGGGACGATCCTGAACGTCTTCGGGCTCTCGACCGGATGGTGGGGCGAGGGCGATGACATGTTTTTCATTGATGGCGATGCCGCTCGCGCCACCATCAACGGAACCGGCATGGAAGACTATTTCAACAACGCGTGGATGTTCCAGAAGGAGTTTAATTATCCGTTCGTCGGCTATTCGCAACAGGGCAATCGGGACTGGACCGGCAGCCACGCCATGTACCGCTTCCATATCGAGGACCCGATCTACTTCCAGACGTCCCTCCGCGCGACGATTGAACACGGCCACGCCGACGACCGGGCCGACGATTACACCAGCGTGGCCTTCTGGTACCAGACCGAGCCCCACCAGAAGCTATCTCCTTTACCTCCAGTTAATGAACGCATGCCCAACGCCTTCTGGAAGATTCAGAAGCTGGATAAGAACTTCCCGAACTGATCTGGTCGTTAGTCGTTCGTCGTTGGGACTCGGCTTCAGGTCTCGGTTTCTTCCCGATAACCAACCGTCAACAGCCCCAGCAGCAAAGGACGAGGGACCAACGACCAAGGGCTAACGACCGACGACTGTTACAATGAATCTGTTGGCAGCTGGACCGGACGGTCGCTCTCGCCGCGTCAAGTGGGGAGGGAGGAAAGTCCGAACTCCACAGAGCAGTGTGCCGGATAACGTCCGGGAGGGTGCCCCGTACGAGCTATGCTTGGGCGGGTTCATTCGACGGAAAGTGCCACAGAAAATATACCGCTCTGACGGCAACGTCAGGGTAAGGGTGAAAAGGTGCGGTAAGAGCGCACCGCTGTCGCAGTAATGCGGCAGGCAGGGCAAACCCCACACGGAGCAAGACCAAATAGGGAGGGAGCCTCGGGTTCGCCCGAGGCGCGTGCCGGCTCGGCGCGCCACAACCTCCGGGTAGGTCGCTTGAGCCGCACAGTAATGTTCGGCCCAGAGGAATGACCGTCCTGCTGGAGCAATCCGGTGGACAGAATTCGGCTTACAGGTCCGGCTGCCAAGCCATCAACTATCAGCTACTTACGAATGGAGCCTTGCCTTAGTGTCCTAGTTACGAGAATAGAATTCTAGGTCCCATCCGCAATTTGCAGTACGACGGCAGTCACGGGTCGCAACTTAGCCCCCGGGGAGATTCTCATGGCGACGCTAGAGATGTGGGTTCCTGCACAGTCAAGAAGATACCCGGAAGAGGAAAATAGGAGTGTCAGCGGGATACCCGCCAGGGTCAGGGACACTGATTGATGGTGAGGGTTATCGTCTGCCCATCGCCGGTATTGGTAGCGTCGTTGACGCCGAAAAGGACGGAATAGGTTCCCGTCACCGGGGAACTGCCGCTGAACACGCCGGTCGAAGGATCGGGATTGATTCCGATCCAGAAGCCGGTAATGCCCCAGTTAAACGGCGCCAGGCCGCCAGTCTTGGTCGGGGTGAAAGTGTAAGGCTGATTCAGACAGGCGTCGGGAAGATTGGGCGAACTGGTGATCTTCACCGGGTCAACTACTTGAATGGATTCCTGAACCGTTGCCGTCTGTGGTGGAGTGGCTGAATCGGTTGCCTGTAGCGTAAAAGAATAGGTTCCGTTCGCGGTAGCGATGCCGGTCAACGACCCGTTCGTCCCGAGAGTAATCCCGGGCGGAAGATTCCCCACTGTCTTCGACCAGGTAACCGTTCCAATGCCGTTGGCCGCCCCCATTTGCTGTGAGTAGTTGTGGGTGCGAGCGGCCGGAATAAGAGGAGGCGACGTAATACTCATCGGTGAAGCCACACCCGAGACCCCCAGGTAGTAAATCATGTCCGGTCGCGCGTCGCCTCGCCAGTCGAGGACGTGAACATAGAATGTGGTCGCGGTGTTGGCCGCTCCGGGCACCTGGAAGTCGAGCGCCGAATTAAGCGAGGGCGACGGGCCGCCGATGTCGTCATTGAGGCAGGACGAATTGAAGTTGCTGGTGGTGTCTCCCGGCTGGCGGCAGGTGGTGTAGCGGATGCCGTTGCCGTCAAGGATCTCAATCACCGTGTCCAGTACGGATGAGCCTGCGCCCGCGGCCATGGTTTGAACATGCACGATGCTTCCTGGGCCAGCCAGGGAGACCAGCTTGTAATAGTCGTTATCGGCCGGCAGCGGGGCGGTTCCGGGAGGGTCGATATAAGGACTGATCGAGGCTGTTGCGCCTTCATTGCCGACCGGGGTGGCGGTGGCGATGGTATCGTTGCGTCCTATCGGTTGGGCTACCCTAATACTCATGCTGCCGGTGACGCTCTGCGGTGGGGTACCTGTATCGCTCACGCTCACCGTCACCGAATAATCTCCTAGCGTCGTGGGAGTGCCGCTGGTCTGGCCACTGTTCGGATCGATCGAGCTGATCCCGGGCGGCATCGATCCTGACACCACCGAAAAGTGATAGGGAGGCAATCCGCCTGCCGCAATCACCCTGCCGCTGAAAGGACGATTCTGGAGCAGTCGAGTAGGCAGCGAATTCTCAAGGGCCAGAGGTGGTGACACTACCGTGATCGTCACCGGTTCGGTCACGATCTCGGGGGGAGAAAACGAGTCCTGGATGGTTAACGTGCTGACGAACACACCGGCGGTGAGCGCGGTTCCAGTGATTTGCCCGGTGGCGCCGTTAAGCACCAGCCCGGGAGCAAGTGTTCCTGACAGGCTGAAGCTATAGGGAAACACCCCGCCGGAAAATGACGGTTGGATGGCTCCAAAGATCTGATACTGTCCGACCGTCGCACTTTGCGGACCCGCTGCCTGAAGCGGCGTGTTGGCAGTGACTGTGAAGCCCTTGGTTGCGGTATGGGGCGGTGAGGCGGAATCCACAACCTTGGCGTTGAAACCTGCGGTACCCCCGAAATTTGCGGTTCCCGAAAGCACTCCCGTGGCAGGATCGATGGCAAGTCCGGTCACGTACTGGGCCGTCGGTGAAACCGGCAAAATCGACCAGGTGAGGGCACCGATCCCATTCTGCGCGGTCAGGGTCACGCTGTAAGGCTGTCCTGTCAAAGTACCGTGCAGAAATGAGTCGTTCACAATTGTCAGCTCTGGCCCTGAATTGCCACCGTTCCCTGATCCCGAGGACGAGCCACCCCCTCCTCCGCACGCCAGGGAAAAAGCCAGCAGCAGAACGCTGGCCGCGGTCGCCAGGGATCGCCGTCTCATGCGAAGACATCCTCCCCCGGCGCCAACGGAAGAACCACCGGCGTATCCAGCAGCCTGCCGCTGTCCTCATTCTGATCGAAGCGCGGGAACGGGGCGTTCATGATGATGTCAACGCCGTCGATCTGCTCTCCGGCGTGAACCGTGATGAAGCCGCGCTGGAGGGGAAAATCGAAGGCCGATTCATCCGTATTCCAGAACTCAGGAACAGTAACTGTTTGCGCCGGAGGGTTGATCGGCCCGACGCCGGAGCCGCCGACGAATCCGGAATAGATCGCTTCGATCTCAACCGTGTAGGTCCCCGGTGGAAGCGCAATCTCGTAGAACCCGATGAATGCCGGGTTGCGCGATCCGCTCACGCTGCCGTTCGTGTTCTGGGAGGCTCCGGTCGTCACGCTCTGCCCGGGATTGCCGGTGAACAGGTAGCCCGAAACCGCCGAAACTGCGACTCGCCGTGATTCGTCCTGGGGCGTCGACGGATCGTCCACCAGTCGTGCGATGACATTCGCGCCCTGCGCGGCGGAGGCGCCGTCGGCGAAGAAGATGGTGCCGGTGATAGTCCCGAAATTCTGCACCGTGCTGGCATTCGGATAGAGGCTCGAGATCCACGCCAGTTCGTCGTGCGACAACACCGGCAGACCGGCATCCTTCCGCGCCTGGCAGAGCAGGACGGGAAACATGAGCGGCAAACCCGCCAGCTCGTCCAGATCGCATGGTGAGGTGGGGTTGAGCAGTAGGTTCAGATTGATCTGCGAGTGATCGAGTCCGAGAAAGTGCCCGATCTCGTGGGTAATGGCCTCATCAAAGCTGTTCTGCGGAAGCTCGAAGTTCGCCGAGGACTGGACCTTGTCCTGGAACTGACCATTGAGTGTGATGGCTGAGGTAACGATCATCCCGCTCGAGGTATCGAGCGCGCACCCGCTGTTGAACCCGATGACGGCCGCCGGCAGCCCGAGACTGGCCATGAGCTTGCCGTCGGCGTCGAAGATAACGGGACTCTGCACCCCCGAGTGGCACGAGCCCATCACGTCGTTGAACTGCTGTGGGGTCTTGAGGTCGCCTCCGGTGTAGCTTCCCGCCGGCAACAACGCACCGGCGTTGGTGAAGGAAATGTTCGCGGTGGACACCGCCTGCCACACGCCAAACATGCTCTGCACTCGTTGCAGGCCCGCGTTGTGATCGATAACGACTGTTCCGGAGGGATTTACCGCCATCGGCCCCGGATCGACCCGATAGGCAATGGGCATCTTCGCCGGGTCCCAGGTAAAGGGCTTGCCATCTATTCCAAACCGGTGACGGCTTCCCACCGCCGGTCCTCCAACCACGATAGGACCACCGGCCCAGGCCATGACCGACAGAACACATAGGATGAACACGCAAAGCGCAATACGGGACGGAAATGCCATCACTTCGAAACCTCAAGGCTGCGGATCGCTTCCACCAAATCGGCCAGGGGCAGAGCGCCCGCCTGCGCCCTGCGAACCATCGCCGTCACCCGTGGAGAGAGCGCTATGCCCCGTGCCTGCGCCCGCGCTTCGACCGACTGGAATAGCCCCAGGTTGCCACGGCCATTCAGCACCGTTGCCTCGCCCTTGGCGTCCCGTAAAATACGGAAGCGCCCCTGTTCCAGCCCTGCCGGGCTGGTCAAGCCGTATTCCGAAACGGGGCGAAGCAGCAAGAGCAATTCCTGTCCCTTGCGGTATTGCCCCGCGTCGAGCTGGTCGCGCAAATCCCAGACGTACTGGCGGAACACGATGGATTTTCGCGGCGATCCCTTCACCACCTCAGAGACATTCATCGAAACCACGACCGTCATGAGATTGGCGAGCCGGGGATGCGGCTCGACCTTCGTCGAGGTTACGACTCCGCGGAAGATAACTCCCGCTTCCTGCGCCATCTGATCGAGAGCCTGGGGAACGGTCAGGGCACCGCGCTGCCCAAAGCAGTTGGCAGCGATGGTGACTATCAGGACACTCATCGCGATCGAGCGCCATACCTTACAAGCCATGCCGCGCAACATATCCTGAAAATGGATATCTGAAAAGAAGTTGAGTTGCCGCTTCTGGTACGTCAGCCAGAAACTGGGCGGGGAACCGGGGGGCCACATCGTGCGGATTGTCATGCTTTGAACTGCTGGGTTCGGCCAATTACTTCCGGCGTGATAATAATCCCGTTCGACCCCGGTTGAACGGGAAACTGATTCTTTGTTCCAGAATTCGGACAAACGTCCTACTTAGAAAAATTGTATAACCCAACAAGTCACTTAGGTAACGCTCGCCACGGTACGATGGAAGTCTGGCGTAGTGTCCATTTAGTGTCCAGTCTGTATGGTTCGACGAAGACACTACGGAACTGGCGAGATTTTAGAGACTCCACTTAACCCACAGCGCCGCAACGCTTTTCAGCTAAATCCCTCAGGACCTATAATTTAGCGTCGGCAGCCGGAAGAATTCGGCTTACAGGTCCGGCTGCCACAAACATTTTATTTTCATCGATTTATTGACCCGGCCCGCTCGCGTGGGCGCCTTCACGTAAATCGCTCTTATCGGGTTGCCGCTTGTCCATTCGCCCCAGACTCAAATTCTGAAAGCAACCTAATCCGACAGTGGAATGCGATAGATATTCCGCCGCGTCTCATGGCGCGTGTAGGAGTAATGATTGGGCCCCATGGCCGAGTCAATTTGCTGCGGGATCACGATGAGTCGTTTGTCCGCCTTCAAGGCATCTCCCGTGGCAAGGCCCCCGGGCGGCAAATTCGGAATTCCGCGAGCTGGGTTTACGGGCAGCATGAAGGTACTCCCGTTACCCGACGCCAGGAAATTAAGATAGAAGAACTTCCCGCCGGTGTCCCAACGACCTGTGCAATACGAGGTACACAGGAGAATAGATGAACCGCCTTCCAGGGAGTAGGCTGTGAGAACATATTGATGTTCGGCATCCACTCCCTTGGTCGGTGCCACGACCCAGTGGCCGTCGGGAGAGACTGAGTACTGTTCGAGAATCGGGTCGGGAATGATCTTCCGGCGTTCCGTGCCGTCCTGTTTGCTCCGGTATAGGAAACGCTGCCCATCTTCTATGGAGCGGAACACTAGCTCGCCGTTGGGTAAAATGATCGGACAGTCCTGGCTTGAAGGAGAAATTAACTCGCGCGGCGATGAGCGATGATCTGTGGGAGAAAGCCACAAACGCGACATTCCGCCCCGGTCTCTCATCGAGAATGCGACCTGTTTGCCATCTTGCGAGACGCTGTAGCATCCAATGGCAGACCCGGGCAGGATTGCGGAGCTCGATACTACCCGTTCAGTTTTGCCGGTTTCCAATTCTCTGGACCACAGATCGGCCCCGTTTTCTCCGCTCTGCATCTGGTAATAGAGCTTACGACCGTCCCGCGAGAACATCGTCCCGAACGCGTCTCCTTCGGACGAAAGCTGGCGGTCTCCGCTCGCATCGTGGATCCAGATGGTGTGGTCGGCAACCCCCACCGAGGTGAGCAATGACTTGCCATCGGAACTCATCGCGATGCCTTCTTCCTCTGTAGTGCCAGAAGTCACTTGCTGTGGGGGCCCGTCGGGAAACCTCTGCCGCCAGATGTGGGACCGCCCACCCTCGTTTGAGCTGACGTAGATCCATTTGCCGTCGGGCGACCAGGCACCGGAAATGCAGGTCCCTTCAGGAGGCCCGACGACCCGGGCGTCTCCGCTCCTGTTGAACGGAACCACCTGACACGGTATCAATTCTCCCTGGTTGTTCATGACCACAAGCAGCACCCAACGGCCATCAGGAGAAAGGTAGGAGTGGTGGACCATGCTCCGATCGCCAGGAGGAACATAGACGTCACGGCTCTGTCCTCGAGCCTCGTCCGTAGTCACCAGCCCCATGTGCAGCCCCTTCTTGATCTCCGAGAAGAGGAGGTGCTTGCCGCCGTCGATCCAGGTCAGGGAGGAGGCATTTCGAAGAAAGATGTCAGGCTGTCCGCCCAGGACCGGGACCACCCAGGTATCCCACGGGGTAACCGTCCCGTAAGCGATACGCGACCCGTCGGGAGAGAACACGGGGCCGAGTTTGGCCACCGAGTCATGGGTGAGTTGAACCGCATCACCGGAAGGAAGCAGCCTGACGTAAACATCTCCTCTACCAAAAAAAGAGTTGTCCCCTCGGATAAATGCCAGCATGCGCCCGTCGGGAGAGAGGGCAGGATACACCGCCGAATCGGTAAAAAATGTCATCTGCTCCCACTTCCTGGGACCAGCCGGTTCCGCGCGCCCGAAATAGCGATAGAGTCCGATGACGGCCGCGGCCAAGAACATCATTGCGAGCACGGCAACGACGGTCAACCGCAGAAAACCCCGTGGTCGCGGAGCGGGGAGCACGATGGTGCCTGACTCGTTATCACGCTTCAACCGCTGCAAGTCGGTCTTGAGTTCTGCAGCCGATTGGTAACGCAAGTTGCGGTCTTTTTCCAGCGCCTTGCTGACGACCTCGTTCAATCTCTGGGGCAGGATGGGGTTCCGCTGCAGCATTGGTGGAGGGGCCTCGTCCAAAATGGCCTTGAAGACCACAGCTGAGGTTTTCCCGTGAAACGCAGGCTTCCCCGTCGCCATCTCGTAAAGCACGGCGCCAAAAGAAAAGATGTCTGTACGCTGATCTAGTGCCTCGCCGCGCGCCTGTTCGGGGGACATGTAAGCCATGGTGCCAACCGCCGTGCCAACCTTAGTCAGGAGACGTGAAACCGTTTCGGACGCAACCGCAGCCTCCGGCTCCGATGCATGCAGCAGCTTCGCCAGTCCGAAGTCCAGCACTTTGCACTCGCCATGCGCTGTCAGGAAGATGTTGCCAGGCTTCAGGTCGCGATGGACGATTCCACGACGGTGCGCCGCATCCAGCGCGTCGCTGACTTCAATCGCGCATCGCAACAGCTCGGGCAGCGGAAGCGGGCCCCGGCTCAGACGGTCAGCCAGCGTTTCCCCCTCCAGGTACTCCAGGACCAGGTAGTCGATTGTGTCCTGAATGCCTACGTCGTAGAGTTGGCAGATATGGGGATGGTTGAGCGACGCAATGGCACGCGCCTCGCGCTCGAAGCGTTCCCGCGCGTCAGCCTGATCCGAGCGATGGGGAGGAAGGATTTTAATCGCGACGATACGGTCCAAACGGGTGTCGCGAGCGCTATAAACCTCTCCCATCCCACCTGCGCCCAGCAGGACCGCAATCTCATACGGCCCCAGTCGAGTGCCTGTTACGAGTGGCATGGATAGCGTGAATTATACTGTCCGACGATAGTAAGAGTTGTCTCTCACGTGTCTCGCGCCCTGCCACAGTGACCAATGGCAGCTTGGCTTATAGACCGGCTGCCACAAACTCTTCCATATCAAGCAGCTTACTGAACTTGCTTTGGTGCGGGCAAAGTGCGCAGAAGCCATTCGAGGAAGAGCTGTGTCCAACCTGAAACTGGAGGTCCATTGCTCTCGCGCACGCCGAAACCGTGCCCCACACCGGCGTAGACGTGAAGTTCGGTTGACACGCCGGCTCGTTTGAGAGCGAGGTAGAGTTCGGGAAGACCTTGCGCAATGTCCTGCCGGTCGTCTTCACCACAGGCAAGAAAGGCAGGCGGGGTTTCCTTCGAGAGATTCACGTCGTGCGGAACGGCGGGATAAAGCAGCGCCTGAAACGCAGGCTTCGAACTCTCATGTTCGACTAGATCCGTGGCAGCCGCTGTCCCCGCGTCAACTCGTGTTGCCGCGAGCGCGGCCAATTCGCCACCAGCGGAAAATCCCATGACCCCGATGCGCTCCGGATCAAGTCCCCATTGCAGGGCGCGGCTGCGCACCAGACGGATCGCACGCTTGATATCGGGCAGCGCACTTCCTTCGACAGTGTAGGTCGAGCCCGGTTCCCGCGCCAGGCGATACTTCAATACGAAAGCCGCCACGCCGTGGTCGCTCAGCCATTTCGCGACGTTGTAGCCTTCGTGGTCCATCCAGAGTTCGCGATGTCCGCCGCCCGGCGCGATAACAATCGCCGCTCCGGCGGATTTGTCTTTGGCAGGAAGATACGCCGTAATCGAAGGATGGTGGATGCCGGATACGATGTGCTCGCCATTTTCATTCACCCGCACCACTTCTTCCGGAATCTTGCCCGCAGAGTTCTTCCTTTCAGAACCGGGAGCGCCGTCGGGCCACAAAAGAATGGTTTGAGGCTCGGCGGCCACGGCGCGGGCCCCGAGCACGACCAGAAGTATCGCAAAGCAAACTCCAGTACGGACGAGGTTTGTAGCCGGCAATGTTGGCCTCCTCATTTCAAATCTGGGCGAAGCGGCGCGGACTCTTAAGAGTTAATCGGCCCTGCAGGAGTCGGTTCTTCCCTCCAGAAATATGGAGTACCATAGGGCACGAAAGTTGCCTTCTTCCCAAATATAGCGAACCATGAGGACCGCGAGCCGACAATTCTCTTTCTAATTTTCCATCGTCGGCTTCCAGGCACCTCATTGCGAAGGGGGAGTCATGCGTGATGGAATCGAATTCGGCCGCTCGAGTCGTTCCTGCCAGATTGTTTTCCTGATGGTATTTGTTGCAGTCGTTATCGGGCCGCCCACCAGCGCCCAGAAAAAACCGAGCGGTTCAAGTGCGCCAAAGTACGACCTCCAGACCGAGACCAAGATCAAAGGCACAGTCGATGAGGTCAAGCTGCCGCCAAAAGGCAGCGAGAAAGAGATTGCCCACCTGCAAGTAAAGGACGGCGCGAACTCCATCGACGCATATCTGTGTCCAAAGACCTTCCTTGACGATATGGGCATGAGTTTTGCCAAGGGGGACGAGATCACCATGACCGGCTCAAAAGTGAAACAGGGCGATGCCGATCTCTTCCTCGTGCGGGAAATCGTGAAAGGGAACGACACCTTCGTTTTGCGAGACGCAAAAGGAGAGCCCGTCTGGGACTGGCGTCACTGATTATCCTGGAAAACTGTCTGGTGGGCTGCGGCTTTTGGCCCGTGTGGAGCGGACAGTCTTCTCCGCCGCCTTTGACTTGGATCTGATCGTTTGTAGTTCACCTGCAACCACATCCCAAACCACAGAGTAAATTCAAGAGCGGCGGACAAGGGTGTCCGCCCGACATTATAGTGACTCTGTGATACCAAACCGGCCCAGAATGAGAAAAGATGCGACCACAAATTTGCCGCTGATACTTGTAGCGATCGCTCTGATCGCAATCGCCATCAGGCCCTTTGACCTTTGTTGGAATGCTCACCACGGCCCATTCAGCACCAAAGACGAGCATATTGATATAAACTAGCTGCCGACTACAAAATCAGGAGGCTCGATGTCCGCACCCAGCCGCCGGCCCGAAATTCGCCGCCGCCGTACCCGCAGTGAAAAGATCACCAAGCTGAAAAAACGCCTCTCCGCCGCGTCGACCGATGCCGACCGCACCCGCATAACAGCCAAGCTGCATCGCCTGGAGTTCAATTCTCCCGGCCAGCCGCTGCTCAAGAATGCATAGATGGGCTAGGAGTTCGCCGCGTGGGAGATGACGCTGGGTTCGTCCGCCAACTGCGGCCGGATCGGCGGTTTGTCTGCTACTTGGTGATATACGCGGAGGATCTGCTGGGCCGCAGCGTCCCAGGAAAATCTGTTGGCCTGCTCGTATCCTCGCGCTTTAAGTTTGTCTCGCAGCGACTGGTCGACCAGCACGCGATGCAACGCGCGCATGATCTCAAAAACATTTTCCGGATTTACCAGCACCGCGGCGTTGCCCACCACTTCGGGCAGCGATGAAGTATTCGAAGTCACCACCGGCGTGCCGTGCGCCATGGCTTCCAGCGGCGGAAGTCCAAACCCCTCGTAGAGCGAGGGAAATACAAAGATCTTCGCTGCATCGTAAAAGATGCGCAGCACTTCGATGGGGACAAACCCCATAAAGCGCACGTCGTTCTGCATCCGGCTGCGAATCACGGTGCGCCGCAGATCGGGATGCTTCGATAGCTCGTCCCCAATGATGATCAGCTTCAGACCGGGAAACAGCTCTTCCTTTTCCAGTTCCGCCTTCAGCGCGGAAAAGGCCTCGATGATTCGCACCACGTTCTTGTGCGGGCTGATCCGACCGGTGTAAAGCAGAAAAGGATGGTTGACCCGATAGCGCTCAGCCAGAAGTTGCCGATCGGCCTCGGTGGCATGCCCGCGCAGGAAGCGCTCATCAATCGCGTTGTAGACAACTTCAATCCGGGCGGCGGGAATCACGAATAGCTTCTCCACTTCGCTCTTGGTGAAATTGGAGACGGCGAAAATTCGCGCCGCTCCCTTGAGCGCCCGATGCGTCAGGTAAAAGTGCAGCGAACGCTTCAACCCTGACTGATCGCGGGCCCGGTACATGTGATCGAGCACGTCATGCACGGTCAGCACGTAAGGACAGGGCAAATTTCGCGGCAGCCAGAACAAATGCGGGATATGGACCAGGTCGCAACTCAAGCGCTTGAGAATGGCGCGATAGTCGAAATAGTTCTTGATACTGGCATCGTTACCCAGCAGAGGCACGGTGTGAAAGTTGGGCGGCAGCGGGCCCATTTCCGCCACTTTCTGCGGCGGGCCGATCAGGAAGTACTTACTCTCGCGATCCAGCCGGCCCAGCGCCCGGACGATGTTGCGGGTGTAAGTGCCAACTCCGAATTCGTTCATCCGCCGGATGTCGATGGCGACTCTCACGGGGAGATTTAATCACAGAGAGTGGTCCGCCGCTAGGCGCAGGGCAGGCGCAGCCGCGTATTTTAGGATAGAGGGGCTGGCGTTCTCGCCCATCCTCAGCGGAAGCCAAGAAGATGATCTAAAGGCGAAGCCAGGACCGAGACGGGCGAGGACGCCCGTCCTCCACTTTCTTACGCTCTTGCTTCTACCTGGGATTTCGCGCGGCGCTCGCGATAAAGCGGGAAAGCCTCCGCCAGACCCAACACCTGTTTTCGGATCTTGCCAAGCACGGCTGACTCGGTCCGATGATGCAGAGCTTCCGAGATCCATCGCCCCACCTGCTTCATCTCTTCTTCCTTCATGCCGCGGGTGGTCAGCGCCGGCGTCCCAATGCGGATGCCGCTCGGCTTCATGGGCGGGTTGACGTCGAATGGAATGGCGTTCTTGTTGACCGTGATGGCGGCTTCGCCGAGCGCCTTCTCCGCTTCGCTGCCCAGTATTCCCTGGGAGAACACATCAACCAGCATGAGGTGCGTGTCCGTGCCTCCGGAAATAATGCGGAAGCCTTCCGCAGCGAGCGTGTCAGCCAGCACCTTGGCATTGGCCACGATCTGCCGTGCGTATTCTCGAAATTCCGGCTGCATCGCTTCCAGAAAACTGACGGCCTTGGCCGCGATGATGTGCACCAGAGGCCCACCCTGCATGCCCGGAAACACGACTTTGTCGATGGCGGCGGCAAATTCCTGCTTGCTCAGGATCATCCCGGCGCGAGGTCCGCGCAGCGTCTTGTGCGTAGTGGTGGTCACGATATGTGCGTGCGGCACCGGCGAGGGATGCACGCCCCCCGCAACCAGTCCGGCGAAATGCGCCATGTCGACCAGGTAGAGCGCGCCCACTTTGTCTGCGATCTGCCGCATGCGGGCAAAATCGATGATGCGGGGATATGCGCTGCCCCCGCCAATAATCAGCTTCGGCCGTTCCTTCTCGGCCAGCTTCTCCAGGTCATCGTAGTCGATGGTCTCAAATTCCTTCGTGACTCCATAAGGCACGACGCGATAAGTCTTCCCCGAAAAATTCAGATGATGGCCATGGGTTAGATGTCCGCCATGTGCCAGATTGAGTCCAAGGATCGTATCGCCAGGCTGCAACACGGCTGCGAATGCCTCCATGTTCGCCTGGGAGCCGGCATGCGGCTGCACGTTCGCGTGTTCGGCTCCGAACAGCTTCTTGGCCCGCTCCCGCGCCAAGTCCTCCACGACATCCGCAAACTCGCACCCGCCGTAGTAGCGCTTGCCGGGATAGCCTTCAGCATATTTGTTGGTGAACACCGAGCCCATGGCCTCGAGTACGGCTTCGCTGACAAAGTTCTCGGAAGCGATCAGCTCCAGGCCTTCATGCTGGCGGCGAACTTCATTGTCGATGGCCGCAGCCACCTGCGGATCGGCTTCGTTGAGCGGGAGCGACATGCGATCAGTTTCCATGATGGATTTCTCTTCTAACGGTGCTGCAGCCATTCTAACTTAGCTCTCAGTCTTTAGCTTTTAGCTCTAGCAAAGAAAGCATCTCGAGTTCCACACTCGGCCATCCAGACCCGGGATCCAAGTCAAAGGCTAATGGCTAAGAGCCAAAAGCTGCTACACGCTTTCAAACGCCGTCCGCAGGAACGAAACCAGTTGCCATCCATCCATGTACTTGTAAGGCGTCTCGCCGGTGGTGTAGTGGCCGCAAGGCAGCACCACGACTTTGTGGTCCAGGCCGTAGCATTCGAACTCCGCCACAGCGTCGCGGGAAAGCTCGGGCAAGAATGTCATGTCGTACTTTGCATAAATGATCAACGACTTCTTGGGCCAGCGGGCGAACTGCTCAAAGTAGGAAATCGGGCTGATGCCACTCCACAGTGCACGCAGCCGGTCGAGATCGATTTGCGCTTCCAGTCCTTGCCGGATATGGCGTGTGGACTGTCCGTGCCAGACCACGTCCGCGACGTTCGTGGATGCATGATTGAAAGCGGCCACCCGGATGCGCGGATCGTGCGCCGCCGCCAGAAAGGAATAGCACGACCCCAGGCTCGTACCCACGATGCCCAGCCGACTGTAGCCTTGCTGTTCCAGCCAGTCAAAACAACAGCGCACGTCAACCACCGCCTGGCGGCAGGCATCGAGCGTACGTCCGATATTGGCGGAGACCGCATAGTCGGCGCGCCGTGTGTCCGCCGGCATGCGAATGTCGTGATAGGGCATGCTCAGCCGCAACACGGCGATGCCCAGCAGATTCAGCACCCGGCAGAGCCCGGTGTAAGCCAGCGCATCTGAATTCCAGTGCGGCAGCAACACCACCGCTCGCCGTCCGCGGGCCGGAAACCAGCGGGCATTCACCAGATTGTTTTCCGGGTAAGGCGTGTGGATGGGCGAAGTGAAGCGCAGGAAGTCGGCATGCGTGCCGCGGACTTTCTCTTCCAACTTTTGATCCGGTACTTCCCGCGTGCTGAACACCTGGACTTCGCGACGTTGAAGGCGAAAATCCGAAGGCGTGATGTAGGAATAAAATTCGTCGCTCGACGCCACAATCCGCCGGTTGTACTCGCGCAGGAACTTTTCGGAATCGGCGTTCCCGGGGACATATCCGCGCGCGAAACCGTTACGGCAAGGCCAATCCCGGGCCCAGTCGACACCCCATTCCAGCGGACGCACCACGCGGTTGTTGTCCACCGACGTGAGCCGGGTCTCCCAGTCATACATCCACTGCTGGTAGCGGGAAGCCATTGATAAATCAGGATAACAAAGGGAGAGTGGGCAGGTCTGCGCCACTGCAGCGGAGAGCCATAATCAGCATCCAGGTGGTGAGGGCAGTAGTCGGAGTGCACCACAGGCTGTGTGGGATTTCGTTTTGGCCAACGACCAACGACTAACGACCAGCGACTAACTATACTTCCTCGGCACGCGCTTCGAGATAGCGCAAAGGATCTCGTACACATTCGTATTTGCCAGTTCGGCATGCTGGCGCGCATCCACGCTCAGACCGTCCAACGCGCCGAGCAGAACCACTTCATCGCCCACGGAGACTCCTGGCAGACCCGTCACATCAGCAAGCGTCAAGTCCATGGAGATGCGTCCCACGATGGGCGCGTAGTGTTCCCGAACAATCACCCGTCCGCGAGATGACAGCGCACGATTCAGGCCGTCGGCATAACCGACCGGAAGCACCGCAATTCGGGCCGGAGCCTTGGTCACATAAGTTCCGCCGTATCCCAGGGCCTGGTTGGCGCGCACGTCGCGCAGCGACAGGATTCGCGTCTTCCATGTGAGCACCGCCTTGACGCCGAGCCGAAGCTTGCTGCCGCTGACTTCCCTTCCCGCCCGCTCAAAGGGCAAGTGGTAGCCGTACAACGCGATTCCCGGCCGCACCATCGAGTTCCATGACTCTCGTTTTGCAATGACGGCGCCGGTATTGGCCACGTGAACCAGCGGCGGATCAAATCCTTCGTTGCGTAAAAGGCTTCTTACCTGCTCGAACTTCTGCAGTTGGTCGTTAACGGAAGGCGCGTCCAGCACTTCGGACGACGCCAGATGAGTGGAGAGACCTTCCAGCAGTAGATGCGACGACGCCTTCAAGGCAGAGGCAACCTGGTACAAGTCTTCCGGATCGGCTCCCAGCCGGCCCATGCCGGTGTCCACTTTCAGATGGACAGGAAGTCTCGGCAAACCCAGGCCGGCAGCGGCCTTTTCCAGCAACTCCACCTGCCCTGGCTCCCAAACCGTCGGTGTCAATTGCAGACGAATGATTTCTTCTTCTTCGCCCCGCCAGAATCCCGTCATTAGCAGGATGCGCGTGCGAATCCCGGCGTCGCGCAGCGGGATCGCTTCGTCAAGCGAGGTCACACCTAGCCAGTGCGCTCCTTCTTCTTCCAACGCTCGGGCGCATTCCACGGCGCCGTGGCCGTATGCGTCGGCCTTCACCACCGCGCAAATGGTGATACCCGCTCCGATGTGGCGCTGCACGACGCCGAAGTTGTAACGCAGGTTCTCCAGCGACACCTGCGCCCAGGTGGGACGCGTCGCGCTCCGTTTCAAAATTTCAGCGGTAGCCACTGCTGCCGATTATAGCGGGCGTGGCGGCGGTCGCGAGGTTACGCCTGTGCTACTCCCGAGTCTGCCGTAAGCTAACCGCCCGACAAAATGAAGTTCACTGTCACCTCGGTCTCCACTTCTACGGGTTCGCCGTTGAGGACGTAGGGCCGGTATCGCCACTGCCGCACCGCATCGACGGCAGCACGGATCAGCATGGGATGGCCGCTCAATACCTGCAGGTTTTCGATGGTGCCTTCACGGCTGATCATCGCTCGCAACATCACTTTGCCTTGAACCCGGACCTGCCGCGCCAGCAGTGGATAGTCCGGCTGGACGCGGTGGACCAGGTTCCCTTCCATCATGCGGGAGACCGGAGGGTGATGGACGACCGCTGGAGGTGGAGGCAACGCCAGGTCGGAGCCCAGCACCGAATTGAGGACAGTGCCCCGTGCGTTTGGATCGCCGGTTCCGTCGCGTACGCCGGCTGTGCTGGGATCGATCATCGGCGGTGGCGGCTCGGTGTTGGTGAGCATCGTCACCGCAAGCGGAATCCGCGAAGGACTTATCAGCCTGTCTCCCATCAAGTTGCTTTGCGGTGCCGCAGGCGAATTGGGGCGCGGTGTCGGCAGGGCCGCCGGCAGCGGCGCAGGAGCAAGCAGCGGCGCGAGCATGGCCAGTCGCGGCAGTCCTTCGGTGTAGAACAAAGGCAACAGGAGCAGGCAGCCGACGGCACCTGCCTGGAGCGCAAACGAGATCAGCGTTGTCCATCCGCGGTGCGAATGATTGGACCACTGGGAATCTGGCGAGAAATCGGCAAACATGGTGTCCTCCTCGAAGCGGACGTCACTATGTGTAAGGACACCAGAGAGTCGGTCCTCAGACGCATTCGAGGGGAAACGATGGAAAGAAAAAAGGCCGCGTCTGCACGCGGCCTGTGGGAACTTCTTCACGACACCAGGTGTCGCAATACTATTTTGGTTGAGTGGCTGGCGCCTTTGGTGCGGTAGTCGCTGGCTTTGGCGCGGTGGTAGCCGGCCTGGTCGGTGACGCAGCTGGCTTCGCTCCGGCGGGCCTCGTGGGTGCGGGCACTCCGGACTGTGCGTTGTAAAGCTCAACGATTGGCCGCGTGATGTCCACGGCGGGCCCGGACCAAAGCACCGGTCCGTTCGGCCACGGCTGCGAGGTGTCGATGATCACGCCGAAACCGTTCTCCGCGGCGTACTTCACCAGCATCGGCCCCAGCTTCTGCAAAATGCGTTGCGCGATCTCGTTCTGCTGGTTCTGGGCATCGTCCCGCGCGTCCTGTACTGACCGCTCCAGGGACTTCTGCTTCTGCTCAATCTGCTTTACCAGCGTTGCTCGGCTTTCATCGTTCAGCTTGTCGGTCTGGGCACTGAGCTGTTTCTTCAGGCTCTCGACTTCGTCATTCTGATTCTTGAGCTCGGTCTGTTTGGGCTCAAGCTTTTTGCTCAAAGCTTCGAAATCGCGCTGGCCTTCGTTGGTGGCGAAAATCGCCTGCTCGACATTGACCGTGCCCGTTCTGGTACCCGAGGCAGTGATAGCGGCGGGGGGCGTGTCGGCATTGCTTGCTGCGGCGCTCGGGGCCGCGGGCAACCCGGCCGACTGGGCCATGGCTGCGACCGATACAGCGAACAAGGTGGACATGAGTAGTCGCGCGAACTTGCTTGTCATGTGGTTGATTTTGAACTCCTTGGAAATTTATCCCGGGAAATCGCTAGATTTTTTATACAAGCCAATGCTGGCCGCGTCTCAGCACTAAAGCCCGACCGTTTGCTGTCAACGGAAGAGGCTGGGCCGGAGTTCCCAGCGCCTCACGCCGAACCTGAAGCGGCGTGGTGACCACCCCGTTGGCTGCTCTTCTCAGGGCGTGGATACCACCATTATAGGTACAGCCTCCGCCCAAGGTCAAACAGTCGTAAGTCGTCGGTCGTCAGCCAGTCAAGCGCGAAATCGTCCGCTTCCTGGTCGAGGGCGAGTCAGGCTGAGGACTGAAGACCGACGACTGACGACTGCCCTTAGAACGTAGTTGCCACGCTGAACCGAAACGTCTTACGCGGCTCGCGCAATTGGTACTCGGGGGTCAGACTTCTGGCAGCCTGCTCGAAGGTGAAGTCTCCCGCCGCGCCGGCTGGGAACATGTCGCGGGTGATCGGCACCGGACCCCGCGTTATGTTGTCCAAGCGCAGCGGATTGTATGCCCAATAGACCCGGAAGGGCGCATTGATGATGGGCAGAAACACCTGCACTTCCAAGCCTGTGGACATTCTTGGAACCCAGTTGGAATTGCTCACAATTTGCAGATTCTGGGAAAACGGAGGTGTCTGATGGTGCCCACCGGTACAGTTCAGCGCGATATCGAGCGCCGGGCAGCCAAACACCGTGTTATTGATATCGGAAAGTTGCCCTGGATTGATGCGCAGCTGCGACCCCCTGATAATGGGATTCATCCCGACGTCTACGAACGGCGCCAGCGCAACCGGACCGGCGATGGTGATCCGGTATTCCAGGTTGGTGACCAGGCTTGCGTCGCCGCCGGGAAACACGATCTGCTCCACCGGCACCGGAACGGTGTAGCTGCCGCGAAGAGGATTGGCCGGGTCCTTGGGCACCACCGTGCCATCCGGGTTACGCAGGATGATGCTGGTTTTGCTCGGCAGAAATGCGACCGGAGACACAGAACGGATGTCAAAACCGCGTATGTCATTTTCACCGCCCAGGTAAAAGCGCTCAAAAGGCGGCGCCACTACCCCACCATAGCCGGCTAGGAACGAACCCTGCACGTTGAATCCGATGGTATTGCGGCCCTTCTGCACGGGCTTGAAGTGTTTGTACTGAACAATCGGGCGCAACGACCGCACCGTCCCGCCCAGACCGGCAATTTCTCCCCCCAAAAATACGCTGGTCCCTTTTTTCGGTGAAATCGGGCTGTCAATGGTGCTGAAGGAAAAGCTGGGAAGGACCTTGCTGGTGATAATGCCCTGAAGCGAGTTGGGGCCGCTGATTCCGCGAAACGCCAAGTCGGTGAACAATATCTTCGAGGCATCGCTGACCGCAACAATCGAAGACCGGTCGAAAGAATAGGTAATTCCTATTCGCTTGAACGAATGGTGCAACTGGTAACTGAGTGAACCGGTGAAGCCCGCGCTGGACTGGGTGTAATTCTGCAGGTTGTTCAGAAAAGCATTGGGGAGGTTTACTTGCTGTCCGGTAAGAATGGCCTCCTGCCGCGCCTGGTTGTAGTTATATTTCTGCGCAAAAATCGAAAAACCTCCCTGAATCGGGCGATCAAAAAGGTAGGGTTGGGTAAAACTGAACGACAGAATACGCTGGCTGTTGCCGATACTGGTCTGCACCGCTAGCGTCTCCCCCTGTCCGAGAAAGTTGTTGGTGCTGTAATTAATTCCGATAAACGCCCCGGCCAGGCCGCTCACGCCGCCGTTCAGTCCGATGCTGTTCTTGCCCTTCTCGTGGACCTTCAGCGTAAGGTCCACGGTGCCGTTCTTTTCGTCCAGGTGAGTCTCGGTGACGTTCGGGTCGTCCGGCTTCAACGGATCGAAATACCCCAGCTGATTGAGCCGCAGCAGGCTCAGCTTCCACAGCCGCTCGTCGTAAACCTGACCTTCCTCCAGCGCCACCTCGCGCCGGATGACTTTGTCCCGGGTCGTTGTATTGCCAGCAAACTCGATACGGCGAACATAGAATTTCTTGCCTTCGTCCAGATCGATGGAAAGATTCACCAGCTTCTTGTCTTCGTCGAAAGTCGTGTTGGGGATGGAAGTGAAGTTGATGTGGCCAAGTTCACGATAGGCATTGCGCAAGTTGTCCAGCCCCTTGGCCACCTTTTCCCGGGAAAAAATATCGCCGTCTTTCATGGGAAAAAGCGAGCGCAGGGCTTTGACGTTAGTGACCTCTTTGTTCCCGTTGAACGTGATTTCACCCAACCGGTACTGGTCCCCTTCTTCGATTGGAATCGTGATGTCGACCGACTTGCCAGGTCCCTTCATCAGCAGCGGGATATGAAAGCCCGGGCGGCCGGTATCATGAATCTCGGCCTTTGCGTCCTGCACCACGACCTTGAAGTAGCCGCGATTCTGGAATTCGGCTCGCACCCGTTCCGTATCCTCATCCAGCTTGGTGGCATCGTAGGTCTTGGCAAAGAGGTTTTCGAGAAAAATTGAGTGCGGGATCCCAATCGGCTTCAAGTTCTTCATAGCGCCGCGGAGAATACGCGAGCTGACATGCTTGTTGCCGATGAATGTGATCTTGCCGACGGTGACCTTAGGGCCTTCCTTCACCACAAATGTGATGTTGACCTTGGCCGGCGGGACGTCCTGCTTCTCGGTGCGCACGGTGGCGAACTGCCGGCCATGTTCCGACAGCAACTCCCGGATCGTAACCTCAGCTTTTTTGACCTTGGTGGGATCGTATTGGCTCTCCGGTGAGAGTCCCACCTTGCGCTCCTTGAAGCGGTCGAGCACGTCGCTTTTCGAGACAGAGTTCAGCCCCAGATACTCAATTGAGCTGATCGTGGGACGCTCTTTTACATAAACGTGGATGCGCCAACCCTTGGGGGTCTGCTCGCGCTCGAACCGGATGTCCTCGAAATATCCCGTATTCCACAGGGAGTTGAAGTCACGATCCAGGGCAGCCTCGTCATAGACATCGCCAGCGCGGGTAAAAATTCGCCCCCGGACTGTCTCGGCCGGAATCCTCCGGTTCCCGTGAATTGCGACCTCCACAACGATTTCCTGCTGTCCCCAACCCGTCGAACCCAGAACCAGAAGGAGTAGGCAAAGGACAGGCCATCGCGCTTTACAAATCTTTATGATTGAGGAAGATGAAGGCGATGCACCAGCCGGAGCAGGCCGCGGACGGCCCGACCAACTCCTCGTCACTACAGGGCTATCCTGATGAAAACGAAGAATCGTTACGACCTCGGATCCTGGGAGTAGGAAAGTGGCAATTATACGGTAGAGCCGTGGAGACCGTCCAAACCGCCCCCACGCCTGGGAGACGGCTTAAAAAGCTCTACTTCAACCAAGACGGAATAAAACGTAGCGGAGTTGCCTAGGTCCGTAAGTTTTTCCGAAGTAAGGACATTTATGTTCCGGTTCTCTGGGCTCAACTTGGCCCAGTTCAACCTGGCGGAAACAACGCCCGCCTGTACCGCGCCATCCACCCGCGCCCGCAGCAGAATGTCTCCGCGGCGGTTGAAGACCCGTACGACGTCCCCATCGACGATACTACGGGCCCGGGCATCGGGCGCACTCATTTCCAACAGGCCGGCTTCTTCCATCTCCTGAACCACCGGCACATTGCAGAACGTGGAATTCAGAAAGTTGTCCGCCTTGCGGGCCAGAAGCTCCAGAGGAAACTCCCGCGCCTGCAAACCATGCCGCGATTCCTCGGGCGGAGTGAAAGCCACGACCGGATCGAGTCCCTGAGCTTTGAGATCTTCACTATAGAGTTCAGCCTTGCCGCTCGACGTACCAAAA
>Ga0207100_1058_pt1 | contig 27703 bp, 16 predicted proteins | sample Alteio_BWMinHeat_82_FD_153520 | JGI IMG/M metagenome (GOLD analysis project Ga0207100, IMG submission 153520) | Enriched cells from forest soil in Barre Woods Harvard Forest LTER site, Petersham, Massachusetts, United States -... | ecosystem: Environmental > Terrestrial > Soil > Temperate forest >...
CCGCGCCGCGGTCGAGGAAGGCATCGTTCCGGGCGGTGGTGTGGCCCTGCTTCGCTCTGCCAAAGACGTTGAAGAACTGATCAAAACTCTCGAAGGCGATGAGAAGATCGGGGCACAACTCGTGCGCCGTTCGCTCGAGGAGCCATTGCGCCAGATCGTCGGCAATGCAGGCGAGGAGGGTGCCGTGGTCGTGGGTAAGATCATAGAGAACAAGAACCCGCATTACGGCTACAACGCAAGCACCAACAAGTACGAGGACCTGGTGGAGGCCGGCGTGATCGACCCGACCAAGGTTACCCGCACCGCGCTGCAGAATGCTGCCTCGATCGCCGGTCTTATGCTGACGACGGAAGCTATGGTTTCGGATATCCCCGAACCTAAGCAGGCTGCTTCGGGCGGCGGTAACGGCGGCGGAATGGGCGACATGTACTGAGAGCGCTAGCTACTGCAAGGAGGAAAGGCCATCCTGTATGGATGGCCTTTCGCGTAGTGCGTGTGTGGTTCGAACTCTACACGGACATGTCGACATGTGGCGGAGGCCCAGGGAGCAGTCTCTTGGGTTATCCCCTGATCGATCAGCTCTTTCCAATCGAAAATCGTTGGCAAATCTGCCTAAGAATCCGTGACCCAGGTCCGTTTCCACCTGGATCTCGCTTTGGTGACCTGCATCCGTTCTATCATCCATTTGTAATTTGTAACTACAGGAAGTACCGGCTGGAAGCGCATCTGTAGGCAAGGGCATGATGCTAGTCCTCTCGCACAGAAACGTATGGCTCAGGACAGGAGCAAGCAGTCGCATACAACTAGACCCCGGGGAACAGATCCTAATTCCGGCGACCGGCTGCCTGAGTTTCCATCTTTGAATGGGGTTCTGCAACCACCTCCGTCACGTGACGCGCATCCAACCGCAGATGAAGTTCCCTCTAGTCGCTGTCTGCTTTTTCGCCGCTTCCGTGACGACAGCACTTCGTGCCGACAACGCACGTTTCGATCTCATCGGTCCCAAGATCGACGTTCGCGTCACGCGCGGAAGCTCCACGCTGCCGATTGCTGAGGTGCCCAACCTGCAGCCAGGCGACAAGATGTGGGTCAAGGCCAACATTCCTGCAAGCCAGTCCAACCATTTGCTGCTCATCGTCGCCTTTCTTCGCGGCACCACAAACGAGCCGCCGGACAACTGGTTCACCAAGATCGAAACCTGGGACAAGAAGACTGCTGAAGGCACCATCGTGACGGTCCCCGCCGAGGCTGAGCAGGCCATTCTTTTTGTCGCGCCTGAGACTGGCGGCGACTTCAACACCCTTCGTTCCGCCGTTAAAGGCAAGCCTGGTCTCTTTATTCGGGCCGATGCCGACCTCAATGAAGCCTCTTTTGAGCAGCAGCGCATCGAACGCTATCTCGCCGCGATGAGCACCGTCCCATTGAACGACGAGAAGGCCATCCAAGACCGCTCCGGGAAGTTGGCTTCCACTCTTGCCCTCAAGCCGAACGCCGACTGCTTCAAAAAGCCCGTCGAGCAGCAGGTGAACTGCCTTACCCAGTCCAGCGCTCCTGTCCTTCTCGACGACGGGCACGGCCAGAGTATCGCCGAAGCCCTCTCTACCGGCGCATCGTCTGACTTCATCAACGCTGCCTCCTATACCCGGCCAGGTGGCGCCGGACTCTACTCAGCCTATGTAGGTGCCGCCGTGGATCTCGTCCATCTTGTTAACCTGATGCGCACAGCTCAGTACCAGTACATCCCCGCAATCAGCTTTCCGCAGGACTCCACGCTCAATCTGAAGCTCAACGCTCCACCCTCCTTTCACAAGCCCGAGTCTGTCATCGTTATCGGTCTGCCCGCGATCCAGAACGCCAAGCCGCCGCCGCTGCATCCCCATGATCCCAACCAGGTCGCATGCCTCTTGCAACCGAAGATGACCTTGTTGCTCGAAGGCGCGCCGCTGGTCTTTTCCACGGGCTTCGCTCACGACCTCGTCCTGCACCTCAACCGAACAGGTGCCCCCGCTGACATTCCACTTACCCCCGATGCCTTCGAAGGCGGCCTCGCTGTCAGCAAAGAAAAACGTCGCCAGTCACTGCACGATGCCAAGTTCCAGGACGACAGCGCGCAGCCTACAAAGGCTGACGTGAAGATAGGCACCAGTAGAGATCTCACCATCACTGGTACTGTCCGCGGCTATTGGGGTTTTGACTCCTTCGAAGGTCCAAGCCTCACCGTTCAGCAGGTCGATGGCAAAGACTGGAAGATCGTCAGCGACACCCAGCTCCTCGCCGGGCAGGACAATCACCTCACCCTCAAAGGGGACGGTACTGCCTGCGTCCAGCAGATCTCGCTTACGAGCAACGAAAACAAAAATGTAGACGTCACCTTCAAGCCCGGTGCAGACAAGGATGTCAAAGACAGCCTTGACCTGGAGGTCTCGCTCAAAAAGGTGCAGCCGGGCGGCTATTCTCTCGTCATCCAACAGTACGGCAACTCTGATAAGGACAAGGTCCCACTCACCGCCTACGCCCGCGACACCCACCTGGACGGCATCAGGATTCACGCGGGCGACAACGCAGCCGTACTTACCGGCCAGGGCCTCAAGGAAGTCGTCTCTGCCCAAATCGGAAATCAAACCTTCATGCTCGCCGATGGCGGCAACGACGACAAGACCGTACACCTTAACGCCAAGGCAGGCGTCTCACCGGGCAACGGCGACGATGCATTGGTAAAGCTCAAAGACGGGCGCTCGATGACCGTCAAGATCTCCGCCGAAGCCCCCCGCCCGAGTCTTAAACTGCTTTCCTTCAACGACACACCCGCACAGCGGAACGGAGCCATTCCGGTCACCCTCGGCTCGAAGGACGACGTCCCTCTTAACGGCAAGCTAACCTTCGTGGTGCAATCGAAGGACAGCTTCCCACGCAAGCAGACCATTGAAGTCGCCAACGCCGGCGGCTCAATCCAGACCAGTCTCTCCCTTGCGGCCAACGACCTCGTCCTACAGGACGAACACACCGCCATCGCTACGCTCGATCCGTTGCGGGCCTTCGGTCAGTCTGCCTTCGGCAAGCTGCAAATGCGTCCCGTGGCGGAAGACGGCACACCCGGCGATTGGACAACGCTCGGCACCCTCGTCCGCACGCCGCAGATCACCGCCATCCATTGCACCACCGCAGACGCTCCTACCTGCACCATCGAGGGCAGTGACATTTTCCTCGTGAGGTCTTTCAGCGCAGGAAGAGATTTTGCAACGCCGACCGAAGTGCCCACCGGATTTGCCGAGAACACCTTCAACGTGCCGACACCGGCAGACGGAACAACGCTCTACCTCAAGCTCCGCGACGACCCCGACGCAGTGGCCGCCATAACGTTGCCCACTCCGATCCAGAAACCCCTGCCGGCATCTGTACCGACCGCACAAGCTCCATCATCGGCACCCAATTCGGCGCCCGCTGCTCGGGACGCCGCACCGGCGCCCAACGCACCCGACCCTGCCCCGGATCCACAGAACCAGCCCACCACCCCCGGTCCAGCAGAAACGCCATCTACGGCGCCCGCGCAGCCTTCAACAGGAGCACCCGATCAACCGAAAAATAAGACTCGTGAGTGAACTAACAAGGCCAGCCAGTCGCTCTTGGCTTCGCGAGTCACCGAGTTGCTCGAACTCTTGCTCCTGTAGGACTCGCAACAACTTCGGTTACAGCTGGGAAAAGTGCACGGTTCAAAGTGATCGCAAGCTCAAACTCACTTTGCTAGCAATGTTAGTCGGGTTCGTCATACACACCGATTTCGGCGATGTGCGGCATTTTCTCGCTGCTTTCCAACAGCAGTCGCACCTTCCGCGACGATACGCGCGGTATGCGGTGGATGGTGGCTCGCGTCGGTGTTTCACCGCCCGTCAACCTAGTCCAATTCTCACCGTTCCAGTACTCAAAGCGGTAATTCCGAATGCGGCTTTCCGAGTAGTTATCCCACTGACCCACAGGCTCCACGAGCGAGACGGTGTTGAAGCTCTCCTGCTCTTTCAGATCCACTTCCAACCAGCCCGAGGTTTGTGCCTCATCTAAATACCAGCTCGATCGGAAGTCGCCATCGTTCGCCTGATCCGGTCCTCCGGCTTCCGGGTAGGAGCTGGCGTGAATAGGCTTGCCGGTCGCCAGATTCGGCGTCGTGATCACGACATGCTCGCTGAGCTTTGCCATGGACCCAGTATGTTTCCATGCCTTGCCAATCTCTTCCAAGCGGCTCACTACGTTAGGTGAGAGGCGCCCTTCGCGCGTCGGAGGAGCATTCAAAATCAAGTTGCATTGTCTGCGATTCAACGGCCCAAGCCAATCATCAACGATGGTCGCCACCGTCTTGAGATGCCCATCCACGTCTCGCTGCTTCCAGAACCATTCGTCGGTAAGGGTCACACAAGAGAGGGCCGGCACGTCGCTGTCTTCTGGGACCTTCTGCCCGGCATTCTGCTCAAACGCCTTCACATCGGAATAGTAGAGCCCACCGGGAGGATATTGACTGGCATTGAGGTCGCAGATCAAGCAGTCGGGCTGTAGGTTTTTGATGTGCTCATAAATCTCGTGAAATGGCACTTCTTCATAGGTGATGCGGCTCCACGGAGCATTCCAGCCATCGGTGATGAGGATGTCAACCTCCCCATACTCACTGAACAATTCCGTCAACTGATCTTTGATGAGCTGAACCTTAGCCGGTGTAACGTTGAAATGACGGATGTCATCGCGCAGCGACAGGATCGAATAATACAGCCCGACACGCAGGCCAGCCTTACGGAATGAATTCACGTAGGCGCGCACGACATCGATAGAATCCGATGTCTGCCCCACGCTTGCAGCTGCTGTCTTTGTCGGCCAGATGCAGAAGCCATCGTGATGCCGGGTCGTAAGACAGCCCCAGGTCATGTTGGCTGACCGAGCTGCTGCGGCCCACTGATCCGTATCGAGAGCGGTGGGATGAAATAGATTTGGCGACGATGCAGGATCACCCCATTCGCGATCCTGAAATGTGGCCATGTTGAAATGCAGGAACATGCCGAAACGCAGATCCACAAACCGTTGCTGCAATTCCAGGAGCTGCCGTCCCCGGCGCGGAGCCACGCGACGTACTTCGTTCTGTGCAGCCGCAGCGCCACGATGACCAAACAGCATCGTGGCAGTCGCAGTTGTGCCAACCAATTGGAGAAGCTCTCTCCTTGTCGTCATTTTCAATCCTACCCCTGGACACTATGCGTCTGATTTCCATACTTCTCAACTGCGGCGTGTCAGGAGTATGAGCCATGAGCCGTGGTGTTAGATGGGGATAGTTCTCCATATCCAGCCGCGGCGGTCTTCGTTCACTCGGTCTTGTTCAGTACGCGAATCGCTTCCAGGGCTTTCGCGGCGTCCCGATCTTCGAGGTTAAACCAAGCCAGTCACGCTGGCCTGGTTCTGCTCCGCCCATGGCAGTCTTCAAAAGATAAACTTCGCAGCGAGCTGGAGCTGTCGTGCGGTATTTGCGGTGCCGTTGATCGTACCGAAGGCTGATCCGCTATTGATGTCGTTATTGGGCTGACCCAGGTTCACGTTGTTGAACAAATTAAAGGCCTCGGCTCGAAACTCGAATTGTCGCCCTTCCCCCACCGGAAACAGGCGAAAGAGCGATGAATCCAAGTCCCAAAAGGACGGGCCTCGGAGGGAATTACGTCCTGCGTTGCCGTAGGTGTAAAGCGCCGGCGAGGCAAACGCGGCGGTATTGAACCACTCTCTAGCGCTCCTATGTGGAAGCCCGGGCTTTCCCACGAGATTCAAATGTTCATAACCCATCCACCCTGTATTTCCGGTATTCGCGATATCGCTAGTGATCACGGGAGTGAATGCAGTGCCCGAATGGGCTTGGAACAGGTTGTTAATCTGCCAGCCCCCCAGGATGTAGTCGAGCGCGCCGTTCCCTGTGGAAAATGTCTTTCCCTTCCCAACAGGAATGTCGTAGAGCGTGTTCACAGACAAAATATGCGTTAGATCAAGTCCTGATACAGACCGATCATAGCGAGCTGGGTTATAGGGGTCCTGCGGAACGCCGCCTTCAACACCGTAATATCCATCGCCTCCGACGTTGATGGACTTTGACCAGGTATAGGACACTCCGTACGAGAAACCATTGTTGTATCTCCTATCCAGCGAGACCTGTAACCCGTTGTAATTACCACGGCCCTGGCTGCGGTCATAGAAGGTCGGGGCAATGTAGGGATACTTAGCGCGCGACTGCGGGTCGCCAGGTCCTGGCGTCAGCGCGGTGTTGTAGGTGCCACCAATATCAAGCCGGTGCGAGGACGAGCCGACATAATTCACAGTCAGGGTGGTCGACGAGGTAAGAAGTTGCTGCACGCCGAAGTTCCATTGTTCCGAATAGGGATTCTTTAGTTTCGGATCGTATTCAAAGCCGACCTGAGTGAATGGGGTAGGCGCCGGGAAAAAGCTGTCGCCGGCAATTGCGAATGGATTCTGCGCTGTAACTGTCGGAGTTGGGGAAGCTGTAGTCGGCTGGTTCAAGCTTCCGGCTTCCTGTTGACCAGTGTCAGGCCATAGTCCGCTGATATTCTGCGCCGTTTGCAATACACCCGCCCAATTGTCATACACAATGCCGAAGGCTCCGTGAACGACTGTGTGGCCCATCGCTTTATAGGCAAAGCCGAGGTGTGGGCCTACATTCGTGTCGGTGTTATGAAGTATTTTATCGTTTGGAGACACGACGACGTTCGCCGGGAGCGTACCATCTCCTGGAATGCAAGGCGCAAAGCCGCGCACACTGCAGAGAGGAGGAAGCTTCTGAATGATATACGTGCCGTTGTTGAAATCTACGTCACCTGTCTCTGGCCCACCGTTCACACCAATTTGTTTGCTGGTCCCCATCGGTGGATTCAATGTGAGGTCGTAGCGAAGTCCCGCATTGATCGTCAACTTATTTGTGGCTCTCCAGGAATCCTGTACAAATGCGCTTATTACGCCGCCAGGACGTGTTTCGGTAACGACGTTGCGCCGGTCCGCTCCCTCGGGAACGTTGAGGAGAAAGGAGGTAAATGGGTCGCCGGTGTTGACGGTGTCGTGAGGATTTGTGTCCGCGGTTTGCTGCGCGCCGAATTGGAGGCTATCGACCGTGATCGGACTGTAAAATTTGTTGGTGATCTCCCCCCCACCGATGTGAATCTCGTGTTTTCCTAGTGTCTTCGTCAAAACGCCACTGTATTGGTTGGCATTCGGAACGTCTGGGTGCAGCGCCACGCCTTCGCCTGGGCTGGCATATCCGGAGATTCCAGGTGCAGGAAGAAAGCTCTTTCCCCGTGCTGCAGCGAAATTGCCGACAAATTGCGGCGAAAACCCAACCTTGCCGATGATATCTGCCGATCCTTTTGTAAAGATACTTACCGCGTTGTCTCCGACAGTAGTTCGGCCGAATTGGACCTGAAGAATGAGACTGGGGCTGAAGACATGTACATAACTGCCGCCATAGTTCCTGTTCGGAACAGTGACGACGTTTGGTATTCCGGGAACGCCATCAGAGCTACTTTCTACACTGGTGTCGCGGCTATAGCGAAACCATGCTGAGTCGTTCTGGCCGATCTTCTGGTCAATCCGGACAGTCCATTGGTTGATGGTCTGAGTGATGGGAGTTTGATCAAGCGCATTATCTCCGCTGGCATCAATTACAGGCCCAGCTGCAGGGAAGACGAACTGCGCCCAAGCCACCATGTTGGGATCTGGAGTCACCTGGTTCCCAGGAAATGGGTCACGGATGTACTGGCCAGGGTTGGCGGGGTCCGGGCGAGTAGAAAACGGGTTGTATATCTGTGTCGGCCACGCGCTCTCATCTCCGGCGAGCTGTGCGGCTGTGGGAACTTTTATCGCGTTAGCGGCGGTCTGCGAATAACGGAATCCCTGGTATGCCCCGAAGAAGAAGGTCTTGTTCCTGCCGTTGTAGAGTTTCGGGAGCCAAACCGGACCTCCGACAACTCCCCCAAATTCGTTTTGGCTAAAGGACGGCTTGGGCTTACCAACTGGCAGGAAGTAGGTCCGAGCATCGAAGATTGCATTGCGGGCATACTCGAACACTGAGCCGTGAAGGTCGTTGGTGCCGGACTTGGTGACTGCATTGACGACCCCACCGGATACCGACCCGTATTCCGCGCTGTCGGTGTGAGACACGACCTTGAATTCCTGCATTTCATCGATGATGGGTGGGACCGCATACACACTATGGAAGGCGCCGAAATTGCTTAGACCATCCGTGAAAAAGTAATTGCTTCGGTTACCCTGCCCATTGACGGAGGGAATCACAGATGCCTGATTAATGGGCTCTGGTGTTGCATATTGGCCTCCGCCGGGACCGCCTTGCCCGTTGTTTACCGGAGATACACCCGCGGTCAGGGTAAGAAGCTGAGTAAAATCGCGCCCGTTCAGCGGAAGATCGTTCACCTGTTTCGTCCCGATGACAGTGCCGAGATTGGCACTTGACAGCTCCAGTTGCGAGACAGCGCCCTGAACCGTCACTACAGTGCTTTGCGAACCAACGGTCAGAGCAAAGTCAATCGTCGCGGCCTGTCCGACCGTAAGTGTGAACGCAGGAACCTGCTGCTCCGCGAAGCCTGGAGCCGATGCCTGAATCGAATAACTACCCGGTGTGATATTCACCAAAAGATAGGCACCCACGCCATTCGATGTGGTCCTGTTCTCGACGCCTGTGGCCACATTCTTCAGCACGATCTGGGCGCCGGGAACCACTGCACCGCTGGAATCTCGGACAGCTCCGCTAAGCGAGGCTGTCGATAGCTGTGCAAACCCTGCGCCGGATAGCAATAGGATGCCACTCAGAACGCACGCTTGCCACAGGGCAAGAACTCTGCAGGTCTTCCTCCGCTCAACCGAGAACTTCGTATCACGCACCTTGGCGCTCCGAAAAGCTTTGTACATAGCGTCCTCCTCCGAAAAGACTTTGATCCGGGTTTGCATGATGAATTGCCGCCAACCATCGGTCGAGTCCTGATTGCCAAGTCGCCTGATACTGTGCTTTCTTGGTTGCCGGGGATCATAGGCGAGCGAAGTTGTGATAGTCAATCATTAATAATGATCATTTATGACGTTTTCGATCGTACTAAGCGATATCTAGTTCCGAACATGTCGCGAATATTGCGATTCGGAGAAGGAAGCCTGGGCTTCCGTATCGATCACATCTGAGCGTATGGCGTTGATTTGATTAGCATTGATGTTAGTAGGCCGGGAGATCGATCGCTCGATCCGCGCGTTTTTTTGACATTCGACCATTGCTCCGTTAGTGTTCTCACTCGGCCGCGCACTTCAGCTGAACCGTCGACACGAGAGGTCGATCTCGGTTCTTATCGGGGATCTCGATCGGATGTATACAGGCGTGCGTGTCGCCCATTCGGTCCGTTCGCGCTGGCGAAAGGGAACTTCTTGCCGAGTATGGACAGACGTAAAGTCATAAAAGGAATGGCGGCAACAGCCGGGATCATTTGTGCGCGACCTCGGATCTTGGCTCTTGGCCAAGATCAGACCTCTGTGGAGAAGTCGAGCTTTGCCCTGCCAATTCGCGGGATAGCGAAAATAGGTGGGAGACTTGTCCAACCGATCCAATTGACGATAGTGCACGCTGGAATGGACGCAACGTTGGTCGTACGCGCCGACCACCAAGAAGTCGAGCGTCGCGTCCTGTCTTCAGGAACACATACGTTTAACGTCTATGTCGATCTGGTTGAAACGGCCAGGCGAGTGCTTATCGACTATGAAATTGCCGGCAAGTCGGATTCGGCCGAAGTTCGCATAGAGCCGGTCCGCAAAGTCCAGATCTTCATCTTGCCTCATTCCCACCATGACCTTGGATATACCGATCTCCAGAGCAATATTGAAGCGAAACAAGTGGCAAATATCTCCAAGGGGATCGAACTGGCGCGAAACACCGCCAACTACCCGCCAGGAGCCCGATTCGTTTGGAACCTTGAGGTTCTCTGGGGAGCCGATCTGTTCATGAGAACTAAGACCGAGCCAGAGCGCGAAGAGTTGATCAGCGCTGCGAAGAAAGGTTGGATCGGACTCAACGGGATGTACGCGAACGAACTTACTGGCCTTTGTCGGCCCGAAGAACTTCTCCAATTGTTTCGTTACTCAACTGAATTAGGCAATCAATGCGGGATCCACGTTGACTCAGCCATGATTAGCGATGTTCCGGGGTATACCTGGGGGACAGTCTCCGCGATGGCTCAAGCAGGCATCCGCTACTTCTCGGCTGCGCCCAATTTCTTCGACCGCATCGGGACCTTCATGGTCGAGTGGCAGGATAAACCATTCTGGTGGGTCTCTCCTTCAGGCAATGAAAGAGTGCTTGTTTGGGTTCCGTGGACCGGGTATGCGATGTCGCACATCATGAAGCTAGACACATTGTGGGTTAATAAGTATCAAGCGAGACTAGATGAGGTCGGTTTCCCCTATCAGATTTCCTATATTCGGTGGTCGGGCCACGGCGACAATGCCGTACCTGATCCGGACATTTGCGAGTTCGTGAAGAAATGGAATGAAGAATACGAATGGCCGCGCTTTTCCATTGCCACAACGAGCGATGCGTTTGCAGCATTCGAGAAACAACATGGCCACCAACTACCGGAGCTCAAGGGTGACTTGACTCCTTATTGGGAGGATGGAGCCGGGTCATCGGCCCTAGAGACGCGAATGAACCGCGGAGCTGCAGAGCGCCTTGTCCAGGCAGCAACACTCTCGACGATCCTCGCGCCGCAGTCTCACAACAAGGCCGATTTCGACGCAGCCTGGAGAAATGTCTTGTTGTATTCGGAACACACATGGGGAGCGTGGAATAGTGTTTCGGATTCCGAGAATTCCTTTGTGACACAACAATGGCAGGTGAAGCGCCAATTCGCAGTCGACGCAGAGGATCAATCAAAGAGTCTCCTCAAGGGAGTGCTCGACGCATACGCGAGCGAAAGCGATAGCTCAAACCTAGATGTGCATAACACTTGTTCTTGGCCCAGGACAGACGTAGTTCTGATCTCGAAGGAGAGGTCTCAGGGCAAAGATCATGTGAAGAACCAACACGGCACATCTGTTCCATCACAACGTCTTTCAACAGGAGAATTGGCCTTCCTCGCAGAGAATGTTCCTGCACTGGGAAGTGCGCGATTTCATCTTTCTGCAGAAGCGCCACATGTTCCAGCGAAACGCGTTACGGTGCTGGACGGAGTCTTGGACAACGGTGTGGTGCGCGCGAACGTCGACAGCAAGAACGGCAACATCATCGAGCTAATGTCCGAGAGGCATGCACACAACCTTGTGGACACCACCTTAGACGAGGCAGTCAATAAGTACCTGTTCCTCGAAGGTGAGGACGCATCGAAGGTGAGCACGAGCGGGCCTGTGCGCATCGCAATCGAGGAACCTGGCCCCCTCATTGCCACGATCCGTATCGAGTCTTCCGCACCGGGGTGCGTGGACCTTGTTCGTCGCGTGCGATTGAAGGCTAGTGTGGATTGGATTGAAATATCCAACACCGTAAATAAGAAGCGTGCACCGCTAAATCCCCATCCAGGCAAAGATGGGCCGGGCGGAGACTTTGCCCAGCGTGGGTCCAAAGAAAGCGTGCAATTTGCCTTTCCGTTTGCCATTGAGAACGGCCAGATTCACGTCGATGTTCCTCTTGCAGTAATGCGCCCCGAAATTGATCAACTTCCCGGATCATGCAAGAACTGGTTGCCCGTGGGCCGGTGGATCGATGTAGCAAATGCTGAGCACGGCGTCACCTGTGCGACACTTGATGCGCCGCTGGTTGAGATCGGTTCTCTTTCTGCCACCATGCTAGGCTCGCAAACCCATCCTGAGATCTGGCGCAAGCATATTGAGCCCACACAGAAGTTTTATTCCTGGGTCATCAACAATCATTGGGGAACGAATTACCGCGCGTACCAGGATGGACTCATCGAGTTTCGGTATGCGCTTCGTCCGCACGCCGGCTACGATCCCGCAGCTGCCAGCCGATTTGCGATTGGCTTGTCACAGCCACTTATTGCTTCGGCTCAGGGGCAGCGATCTCGAACGGCTCTGAAGCTCCGGATAGATCAGGAAGATGTACTTCTGCAGGAATGCAAGCGAAGTGCAGACGGCAACGCGTGGATTGTAGTGCTCTTCGGAGCCGCGGGAGAGAACCGTAAGGCCAACTTGACGTGGACAGATAACTCGCCTATCAAGGTTTGGCGTAGCGACCTCCGCGAGCGACCGCTTGCACGACTCGGTACACAGCTGGACGTCCCCGCTTGGGAATTGGTTACCCTGCGCATTGAAGTTCAGAACACATAGGCCCGACTGCAAATCGACTTCAAGCCCGGACGACGTCAATTCCGAGTTTTTCGAAGGGTGCGATCGCTGAAGCAGACGCGCCGGTATCAGTAATTAACTTGTCTATTCCCTTGGTTGGGCAGAGCAGATACTTGCTGATAGAACCGAGTTTGCTGTGATCTGCTACCACGACTTTCATTTTTGTGCGGTGCACGAGTTTGCGCAGGACCTCGGCTTCGGAAGAATTCGTGCAGGTCAAACCTTGTTTCGCATCGATGCCGTCGACGCCGATGAACATGATATCGGAGAAGAGCATCTCGGCCCCGGCGTTTGCCAGCGGACCCACGAGAGTGAACCAGGTTCCGCGGAGGTGCCCTCCCGTCACGATCACCTCGATGTCCTTCCGGTTACTCAATTCCATTGCCACATTCACGGTATTGGTGATGATGGAGATGCCGCTGAGCACCTTAAGGCTTCGAACCACTTCGGTTGTTGTGGTGCCGCCGGTCAACGCGATTGTTTGACCTGTGCTGACGAGTTTAGCCGCCGCGAGGGCAATGCGACGCTTTTCTTCGGCAAAGCTGCCCACCTTGTCCTGGAAAGAACTGTCGTTCCGGAACGGTTCATAGAAGAGTGGGCCTATTCTTACTGCGCCGCCGCGCGTGCGCCTGAGCAAAGATCGGCTTTCGAGGTCTTCTAAATCTCGGCGAATGGTCGCGATCGATGCTCCGAGCGTCGTGCAGAGTTCGTCAATAGCTACGGTGCCTGTCTCCTGCAAGCGCTGAAGAATGTATTCGTGACGTGCAATCAGGTTGTCGCTCTTCGCGGGCATATTGCCTGGCCAAAATTGAGGTTAATCGTGTCGCTGCGCTCTACAATAACATCTCCCTGCGCGTACAGTCGTCAGACACGATCGAGAGACGGGAAAAGAATCACAATGAGATCAGAAAGAGAAGATGGCATGAGTGAGCGCCGCAAAAATCTGCGACGTGCGCCTTGCAGTGATTGACGACCGGCTGTGGCGCAGACTCATCGTCGAGCGTTGTGATCTCAAAATCATAATCCATGATCTTTTTATCCGGTATAGATTGCATATTATGACAATTTATCGGTATAAGTATCACATACTCGATGTTTGCTGCATTTGGGCCCGGCCCTGAGGATTCTGGCCGTTGACTTGGCCCAGGCTGAGCGGAAGGAAGCCCATCATGAGCAGTACCTCGTGCGGGATCGCAACCCTCATCATTGCCGGCGTTACAAACGCCAGCTTCACGATGCCGATGAAGTACACCCGCAAATGGGCCTGGGAGAATACATGGCTCGCCTGGACTCTTTTCGCGCTCGTGGTTCTGCCTCTTGCGGCCGCTCTCGTGACCATCCCGAATCTGTCGATGGTTTACCGCTCAGCGTCGCCGGACATAATTCTCGAAGTCTGTGCTTTCGGTGCCGGCTGGGGAGTCGCGCAGGTCTTTTTCGGCCTTGCGGTGGAGATGATCGGGATTACACTCGCATTTTCTGTCGTCTTAGGAACTTCTGCGGCCGTAGGCAGCCTGATCCCGATGGTGTCTCTCCACCGGGAATATCTCAACAGCACGGCAGGGTTTGCGGTGCTTGGCTCAATTGCTCTCGTCCTATTGGGCGTGACGCTCTGTGCTGCCGCCGGAACGATGCGAGAGAAGCCGACCGCAAAGTCTATTTCCTCACAAGAGCGGACTTCGCGAGGACTGCTGCTTGCTATTCTGTGCGGTCTTGGCGCATCCTCCATGAATTTCGGAGTCGCTTTCGGAACACCGTTGGTTGAAGTAGCTCGCTCTTTTGGCACAAACAGACTCAACGCGATCAACGCGGTTTGGCTGCCGCTGATTCTTGCCGGTGCAGTTCCGAACGTCATCTATTGTGTTTGGTTGATGAAACGGAATCGTTCCGGATTTAAGTACCGAGTCGGACATTCACATTGGGCACTGGCGGCGATGATGGCCGTCCTCTGGTTTGGCAGCACCCTGCTTTATGGGCTGGCAGCGAGCCAACTGGGGACTTGGGGGCCGATTCTTGGATGGCCCTTATTCATGTCGCTGATCGTGATCACCGCGACTGTGTTGGGCATGTTTACGGGCGAATGGAAAGATTGCGGACCACTTCCTATTCGCATCCAGTGGACAGGCGTGACCGTCCTCGTGCTCGCGATTTTCATCCTGGCAGGCTCAACCCGTTACTTGCGCTAATTCCAAAGGTGGAGTTCGAAAAGATGTTGGCTCTTTCACTTGACTTGGGTGGCTCGCACATCGGCTGTGGAGTCGTCAGGGACAATGAGTTGCTGGGTTCAGCATCGCTAGATTCGGAGCTAGCGAAATCGCTCGAATCGCTTTTGCCCTGCGTCACGGAGGCGCTTAGGACCCTCTTGAAAGAGAGCGGTACAACTACGAAGGAGTGTGCCGGCATTGCAATCGGGTTCCCCGGAATAGTGGATGTGCGGAACGGCCGCATTCTCTCCACGCTCAAGAAATATGAGGATGCGATTCATCTCGATCTCAAGCAATGGGCGATGGAGCAATTTGGCCTTAGTCTTCGGATAGAGAATGATGCTCGGATGGCCCTGCTTGGCGAGCAATACGCGGGGGTAGCCCACGGTGTGCAGGATGTCGTTATGATCACGCTGGGCACCGGAATCGGCGGCGCCGCAATGATGCTGGGAAAATTGGTGCGCGGCGCCCATGCCCAAGCCGCATGCCTCGGAGGCCACTTGCCGGTGGACTATCGGGGGCACAAATGCAAATGTGGCAATGTTGGGTGCGCCGAAGCGGAAGCCTCGGGCTGGGCATTGCCACGGATAGTACGAGAAACACCTGGATTCGACGAATCGATCCTGGCTGGCGTAGCACAAATTGATTTTCAGGCGCTCTTTACAGCAGCCCGAAACGAAGATGCCGTCGCCCATGCAGTGCAGCAGCATTGTTTGAAGGTATGGGCGGTTACCGCGGTTGCTCTGATTCACGCCTACGACCCGGAGGTGGTCGTATTCGGCGGAGGCGTGATGCAGAGCGCTGATGTCATCCTGCCATTCGTCGAGGAATACGTGAAAAAACACGCATGGACGAGTTGGGGAACACCCAGGGTATGCGCAGCAATCCTGGGTGGAAAGGCTGCGTTGCTAGGAGCAGTTCCACTCCTGTCGGAAGACCTCCGAGCCATGTAACTGGACCGAGAACGCTGGAGGCTGTTGTAAATACCTCAATACTCCATTTCTATAAGTAGATCTTTCTCCAGATATCGCGAATTTTCTATCTTCCTTCAAATTGTGCGATGATTCTCAGCCCTTGTCCCTCGGGGTCGTAACGCACTTCGCACTGTACATCGAAATACATCGTTGCGCGGGATTCGGCTGCGTAGGCAGGCCAATGTGGCAAAGTATCATGATTAGGATTCCCTGTCCGTGCGAAATTCACCCAGGCCGTGCTCATTTGTCTTGACAGAACAACGGCGCCTGGATCGCCTGCGCTGTAGTGATCACAGATTTCCGAGTTATCGAAGACAAAGGATATCTCGGAAGCATGAAATGTTCCAGGACGATTGTCCAATACGGGAGTTCGCCACGAATAAATGTAAGCGTATGCAGGCGCCGCGCCCATTGCAGCCTTCTTTGCGGCTTGCGCAAACGCCGGGATGCGCCAACGAGAGGCTGCGATTGCAGCGTAGGTACCGAATGGATCTGCTTTGGGATATTCCTTCCGGTATGCGGCGATGATCGCCTCGGCGTCTCCTTGATAAGTCTCACGAACCAGTCGGGTCATCTCCTCAACTGTCATGGAATTGATACCGGGACGGTTGAGTCCGTTGACACTCTCGTTGAGATTCGTGCCCGTGATCAACGGAACGCTCGCTGAAACCGCGGGCGCCCCCGAGTCGAAGGGGTGATGAGGAAGGATCTTGCCATCGACAGTCGGACCCCAATTGTTCTCTTCAAATCCAGCATTTCGAGAAGTTGATGGAGGCGAAGCCTTCTTGATTGCTTCCGCGGCTGCCCCCGAGAGACGATCGACGGGAATCTTCTGCAGTTCCCTTACCTGTGATCTCAGTAGTCCAAGCTCCGCCATCAACAATTCAGCTACTCTCCCTGAGAAGTCGGGAGAAAGAGCCTTTAGAAATGGACCGCTTTGGATGATCGCTCGATGAAATAGGCCTTTGGCTGCGGGCATGGCCATAAGAGCAGCGACCTTCCCGCCGCCGCCCGACTGACCGAAGACGGTTACGTTACCAGGATCACCGCCGAAGGATGCGATGTGCTCGTGGACCCACTCCAGAACGGCGACAATATCGAGCATTCCAACATTGGCGGACCTTGAGAACATTTCTTCGCCAAAGGCCTCAAGATTGAGATAGCCGTAAACATTCAAACGATGATTGTGATTTACAACGACGACGTCGTGATTCCGAGCAAGGCTCTCGCCTTCATAGGAGAGAAGATCGTGCCCACTGCCGCCGGAGAATCCTCCTCCGTGCATGTAGACCATGACAGGCCGCTTATAGGAACCGTTAATCTCCGGCGTCCAGAGATTAACGCGCAAACAGTCTTCGCCGGGGATACAAATAGCTGACCCGCGATGAAGCAGAAATGCTTCCTCGTCTCCGCTGGCCAAGTTCTTCCCGTCCATATTGAAGTGCCCGGAGTCTTGCTGTGGGCAGATACGGCCATAGGAGAGAGCACTGCGGACTCCGGTCCAGGGTTCTGGTTTCTTAGGAGGCATGAATCGGAGTGCACCCGATGTTGACGCGCCGTACGGCACGCCTTTGAAGATGTAAGCGCCGTTCCGCTGAAAACCACGGACCTTTCCTGAGGTTGTCTCAACCACTGTGGCGGCGTCGGAGGCAATGACCTTGCCGCGCCCGCAAGAAACAACGGGAACCGGCGGAGAGGATGCCGGTATGGTTTCGGATAAGGATATCAACTTCCTTGATGCGCTCGGTGGCAGCGCCAATCCTGATCCAAGCGCTGCGAGGCTGCTCATAAAGGCGCGCCTTTCGCTGGAGAAGGACGTCAATCTTTCATCGGTTGCAGCGGTATTCGATTGTTTCTCAGTTTCCTTCACGGATTCATCCCTTGTCTGAAGAAATGGAGAGATTCAATTTCAGCCGGCCTCGCGGCAGATACTCTGCTTGGATGAGAGTGCTTACCTGAATCTCCGCGCGCATCCTCATCGAGCAAGCGCGGATCGCTGATCTGACCGTTGATGGTGGCAGAGGGCAAGTCTGATCGAGAGCCACTGCGCTGGTCTGATATTTGAGCCAGTTTCACGAACGGCTCATGGAAAACAATAACGCAGTGCAGTCTGCCAGCGTAACCCTGTCATCTGATCTGCACTCAACATGTATTTTCAAACCTCTATTTGCGAATGTGCAATAACCGTTGGACCATGGCTCCGATTGGCAGGTCGTCGACCACGTTTTCTTCGCCGCCAAGGACGATATGAGAGCGATTTACCGCTTGTCAATCATTAATAATGAGTGTAATTGTTGTTTCAATCGTAATATGAGATTCTATATTCCACAACGTATCGCAGATCGAGGCTCGAGAGGTCACGTTTCGTTACCGATCTATATTACGGATTTCGACAAGGAATACGGCTGTTTTTAAGAGTAACAACTGCTCTATATGCGATCTGTCGATCATTATGAGATCGCCTTGGCCGGTTTGATTTCGGCGAAGTACGCTGAATGGAGTTTGAAGTGCCGATGCAACGAGAGACTAACTACGACAAATTCCCTATCTTTACGGTGAACCGGTGTGGATCGGAAAGTTGGGAAGGTTGGCCCAAAATCCTGGAACGCCTAGAGGGTTTCGCAGCAGCAGAACAACGCGCGATATCTTTCGAATGCTATCCGGGCGTATTTGAGAAGGCGCTCATCAGCGCTCTCGTGGACGGACTGCGGCCCTCGGGCCTGATCGTCACGTCGGACCTGCTAAAGAGTCCGTCCGAAATTGAACTGTTGGTATCGAGTGTGCTCGGCGACGATCCTGTATTTGGCCGAATGAACGGTCTTGAAGTTGAAGATTTTTTCGATAACGCGAAGCTCGCCGCCGCGCGCGAACAGGTCAAAAGCTGGAAGCATGGGCTTTTGATCATTGTCGGCACGGGCGCGTCGCTACTTTCAGCAGATCCGAATCTGCTGGTGTATGCGGACATGGCTCGTTGGGAGATCCAGCAGCGTCAACGACGGAATGCGGTCGGGAATCTAGGTGCAGACAATCTGCAGGAAACCCCAGGACAGAAATACAAACGGGCGTTTTTCGTGGACTGGCGTGCCGCTGACCATCTTAAGAAATCACTGCTGCCGAAGATCGATTTCTGGCTGGACACCAACAGAGATGTTCCGAAACTCGTGACCGGCCGCGCGGTGCGGGATGGACTGAAACAGATTGCGCGTCGTCCCTTTCGGGTGGTTCCCTATTTCGATCCAGGGCCGTGGGGCGGCCATTGGATGGAGGATGTTTGTGGCCTTCCTGCGGGGATGCCGAATTATGCATGGTGTTTCGACTGTGTACCCGAGGAAAACAGTTTGCTGCTTGCTTTCGGTGAGACACGCATCGAGATTCCAGCCATGAACCTCACCCTTCTCTATCCGCGCGAGCTATTGGGCGATGCGGTGTTTTCTCAATTCGGCGCCGAGTTCCCGATTCGTTTCGATTTTCTCGACACCATGGGGGGTGGAAACCTCTCGCTACAGGTTCATCCGAAAACCCAATTCATCCGTGAGCACTTCGGCATGCAATACACACAGGACGAGAGCTACTATTTGCTCGATGCCGGCGACGATGGCAGCGTATACCTCGGTCTTAAGACTCATATCGACCGAGAGGCCATGATCCGGGAGTTGAAGACAGCTCAAGACGACGGTGTGTCGTTCAGCGCCGAGACATACGTAAACCGCTTCCCGGCCAGCAAGCACGACCACTTCCTGATTCCAGCGGGCACCATCCATTGCTCGGGCAGAAACAGCATGATTCTTGAGATAAGCGCAACTCCGTATATTTTCACATTCAAGTTGTGGGACTGGGACCGCCTCGGCCTGGACGGTTTGCCAAGACCGATTCATCTTGAGCACGGCTTGGCAAACATCGTTTGGAACCGTGAGACGGAGTGGGTCGGGAAAAACCTGATCAATCGGATTGAACCTATGGGCGAGGGCCCGGGTTGGCGCGAGGAGCGCACCGGACTCCACGAATTGGAGTTCATTGAAACCCGCAGGCACTGGTTTACGAGTTCGACGCCTCACGATACGCAGGGGACAGTCAATGTCCTCAACCTCGTTGAGGGAGAGGAGGCTATCGTCGAGAGCCCGACGGGAGCCTTCGATCCATTCGTCGTTCACTATGCTGAAACCTTCATTGTCCCGGCTGCAGTTGGCGAATATCGAATTTCCCCGATCGGACGATCGATCGGAAAGACCTGTGCAACGATCAAAGCGTCTGTTCGCAACGGATGGCACGCTGAACGGCTGGCGGAGAGATCATCAACGGTGTGAGGGTTATATCGGAGCGCCAAGCGTCTCGACAGCATCGCCTGAGGGTGTAAAGGAAAATTTCGAGATCTAACGGCTCAACCCGAGGAGCCAGTTGGCCGGGCCGCCAAACTCAGCCGGGAGTTTGCTGCATGCCATCCGAGTATGGGCGCCATGATGCCGCATGGGCGGAGTTCGTGAGCGGACTTACAGACGTCATACTAGGGAGCTAACCACGCGCAAATCTACTCCAATTCGAACGAAGCCGGAGCAAAACGGCTGAGCTCCAACTCGAATGAGCCGTTTTGGACTGCAATTGGTTGACCCACCGAATTGCCACGTAGATCCACAGGTCTAGCCATGCGTGCGGGGGATCCGGAAGGGAGTCGCACCGTGACCTTACCGGATTCTCCTGCGAGTTCCCAAATCCGCAAGAGGGTCACTTTACCCTTTGACTCCTGCTTGAGCGCAGTGACAACCACGCCTGGACGCGACACGCTGATCCCAGACTGACTCGAGGGAAGTGGGCCACGAGCACCGGAGCTGGCCGACGCCACAAGTGGCATCATAGTTTCCAACGCAGGCACTGCGAGTTGGTCGCCAAACCACAGGCGTACTCGTGAACTCCAGGTACCTGAATACCAATAGCGGTAATTCGTATTCCATTGATTGTTGTACAGGTTGAGGAAGACCACTGGCTTCTTGGGAACAAAATCCAGCGAAAACTTCCAGATGCCTGGCGTATCGAGACTGACTAATGGGTGGTCCATTGGACAGAGCGAGACGCTGGCCCCATCGCTGCCCGTGATAGTCAATCCGGCGCCAACCGCATATATATGACGATTCGAGCCTGGCATAATATCGCGTGCCGGGTCCATGACTCCGAGCGTCCGAGCCACGCGGAACTGTGGCGAGTTCAATTTGAATGGTAGGCAAAGCCAATCGGCTTCTGGCCAGTTATCCTTCGCTTTATCCTTGATCGTCAACTCGACATCAAGATAGGCGACGCGCGCACGTAAGGTCACACGCAAAGACGTTGCAGGGAGATGGTTGTTTCCATCACCCGGCATCTCTAGAATGCCGGTCAGCGTTTCGTCCTGTTTCACGATCTGCAGGGAGCCGTTCGAGCCTGAGCCGCGACGGTAGCGCACTTCGGGAGGAAGACCCGGCTTGTGCATCCCAGGATGGAGATGAGTGCCCCATCTGCCTTGTTGATACGCTCGACAGTAGTCCTCTGTTTGCGAACTTTCAAATCGCTCGTTGAGATATTGTCCCAAGCCATACTCAGCGGATCCGTCTACCCACTCCCGGCCTGTGCGCTTCTCGACAAGCGATGCGATCACGCCGCGGACAGGATCGAGTCTTACCCTCATGAATTCATTTTCCAAAGTGTCACCGGGCAGTGGCTTCGAAACGATAGTGGGCGGAACAGGAAATGTTCTGTAGCCGAGTGCCGGAACCTCCTCAGCTTGGAAGGACGCGCCATCAATATCAACTATCCCTGAACGTTGCCAAGGCAGGGGGTTGTAGACCACAACCCTGGGTCCTTCGGTGTCAACTGCTCGCGTGAGCGCCGAGAGCCCGGCATCCAGCAGCGATGACGTGATTCTTGCTGTATTTCGGATGTAGTTTGTCTTATCTTCCCAACTGGCTTCAAGTTTTTGATACTTGCCGTCGGGAAGCTCCTTAAAGGCTTCCCCGTAGACGTCAACGGACTGTCCAAGACCCCAAGTATGCTCGCTGTACAGCAAGCTCTGTTCAAACGCCTTAGCGACTTCCTCGTCGTGTGCTTCAGCTTGCACACCCCACTGGCACAACTGAGTATGTAAGACCTCAACTGCTGGGATTAGTGGATGCGCATTCCGAGCTTGTCGCATTCCTCCAGGATCCGACATACAGCCATGAATCCATGTGTCGGGTGTTTCAGCTCGAACCACGGCTAGTTCCGGCTTCTCTGCCAGGATTGCATCCGCGATGTCGTCCAACGTTCCCATTCGGACTTTTATGCCCGGAAGCTTTTCTAGTGCTTCCGCAAATAAGGACCGGACGGCTTCCAAAGTGGGCGGCCCCGAATTGTCCGAAGTAACGATAATCGCGGGCCAGGTTTTATATGGCCAGTCAGCGGGAGGAAGCAGATTATGTCCGATATAGGGATCTCCCTCGCCTCCCCAGGGCCACAGTGCTGTACACGTTCCATAGATCGTTGAAGACATCGTCAACACACGTGAGCCGTCCGGCCCTTCCCACCAATAGAGGGGCGGAAGATCGTGAACATATCCTGATGGCCAGTTGCATCCGATATGCATGAACTTTATTCCGCCGTGCGCAAGGGCCGTCGATAGCGCTCTCGATTGTGACGGCACATCTGATGTTTTCGCCCCTCGCGGCGGCGCGAGGCCGTAGCGCCGACACGATCGGTCGGCAAACGTGTAACCACGAGCAAATCCTTCCGGCCACATCAACTCGCTCTCTATGCTGAAGGGCAACGCGTGCGCAACCACCCGGCCAGCCATTACAGCGCGATCCAGTCGTTGGCGACGTTCGGCTGTCTGCCCGGGCCAATCCTCAACAATCCGCTCGAAGACCCAGCCTGGGCACGTCCAAATGAATTGCTCGTTCGGCGGCAATTCTCTCGATTTATCGATCAGATCGAGTGCACGATCAATCATCGTGGTGCGATAGAAGGTCAACACATCGGCTACTCTGTCCGAATAGCCAATGTCGAAGTGAGTTTTGCACACCACGATGATTTGGCTTACCCGACTCGTTGCTGGGGGTGGAGATGTGGGGGCTAGCGAATTCGCAGTTCTTTGGCCGAGGACTATCGCGGGGGCGCCAACAAGCAACCGTACTGCGCTACGTCGGGTGAGAATCGTCATGATTCGCTCGAAAGGAACAATCAGCATCGCACAAAGAGCGCGAATAGACAATAACGATCATTATTTATGAGTGAAATGCCACTTAAATTGCAAATTGGCAATTGTGGTAGAGACGATCGCGAGCTTAAAAGAACCTATGAAGGCTGTAGAGGGCGGTGAGAGCACTTGGCTTGCGGAGATACACGCCGTGGTTTAGATCTTCTCGACCTTTTTCGTGCGACCCGATTCGCGAACTAAGCGAGGTCCTGGGCTTTGGGCTATTCTCAGTCACCGCTTTGTCGAGTAAACGGCCGATTGCGTCGAAATCTTCCCGGGCTCCGGCCCACCGTAGACGGTCCACGTCTTCGAAGAGAGGGATATCGTTCCTGAGGGTGGCGAGAGTTCGGAAGAGCAGCGCGAGTTTTCGCTCACGCACCAGAATATCGGCCAACGAGGCCGAGTTCAGCACGTTTAAATGCCAGTCTCCAGCCGACGCAGGGATGGATTCGATGTGGCCGAATTTGGATAGCACGGCGGAAGTAGATTTCGCTCCCCACCCACGAAGGCCCGGATAGCCATCGGCGGAATCACCGACGAGCGCAAGATAGTCGGGGATAGAAGCTGGCGAGACCCCGAACTTGGCGATGATGCCGGCTTCATCGAAGATGACTCCTGTACGCCGGATCAACTGCACCACCCGCGATCCCTGAACGCATTGGGCAAGGTCCTTGTCCGGCGTGCAGATGACAACCTGCTCAACGCTGGGGTCTTTTAGAGCGAGGGCGCAGGCCGATGCGAGGGCGTCGTCGGCTTCATGTTCCACCATTGGCCAGACAACGATGCCGGCTGCGGAGAGAACTTCTTCGAGGATAGAAAACTGCGAAAGGAGGTCGGGTTCAACGCCTTCACCGGTCTTGTAGCCTTTCCAGAGGTTGTTGCGAAACGACTCGATGACGTGGTCGGTGGCAACGCCGATGTGCGTGACACCGTCACGCATCATGGCCAGCAGCGAAGCCAGCACGCTGCGAACAGCGCCCACTTCGCGGCCGCGTGCGTCACGAGCCTTCGGCACAGCAAAGTAGTGGCGAAACAGTTCGTACGTGCCGTCCACCAGAAAGACTTTCAACGCCAAGCTCCATAGTCACCTTAGCTGACCTATGGAAATGGAAGCAAATGGAGGGCTCACGCACGAATTGCACGCAAAGCCAGGGCCGGAAGGAAGCGCGCATGCCCTGAAGTCGACAGTTGAGAGTCAAGATTTGGGGAGATGGCGGAGTAAGTGTTACTCCGCGCTCTTCACCATCTTCACGACGGGCAGCATCTCGCCATTCCAGAGCGGGACGGCGATGCTTTCGACCTCGATGTAGCCATTCTGGCGATAGAGCGGGATGCCGGCGAGCGTGGAGCCCATCTCGAAGCGGTGGAAGCCGGCTGCACTGGCGGCGTTTTCAACGGTGGCGAGAATCAGCGAGCCGAGACCCTGGCGGGCGAACTCCGGATGGACGAAGATGGCGCGGACCTTGGCGGCGTCGGTTGCTGGGTTGAGCAGCTCGGGTTCACGGCCGGGGCCATGGTCTGCGCCGAAGAGGGTTTTACGTTTGGACCATCCGCCGCAGCCTGCCAGGCACATTCTATCGAAGGATTCGGCGACGAAATAGGTGCGATCTGTGATGAGCTGTGTGTCGACGCCTAGGACGGTGCCGAGTGCGCCTTCAATTTGTGCGGGCGTGTAGTCGTTCGCCTGCAGGCCACGTACAGAGGCTTCAATCAACGCGTGCAGGTTGGGGATGTCGCCTTCCGTGGCGAGGCGAAGAGTGAATTTCGACTCAGGTGTCATAGGGTGTGGTTATAGCCCATCTCCGAGATTGTTACGAACTCGCTGACCCCACCACGCGCCCTGGTTGACAGCAAGGTAGCCGCCTGATTGCTCCATGCGGCGCGCGATGCCATAGCCGTTAGAGGGGCCCGAGCAGGTCAAGAGTTTTGAGGACCATCAGAGCTAGGGGCTCCCTGCAGGACGTCGGATTTTGCGGCATTGGGGAAGCACCTCTTGGTTTCCAACAGGAATATGCCACAGTACCACTTGGGAAGCAACAGGAATGAGCCCAACGCCCTGGAAACAGGGAAGTTCTATGGCCTCTGCTTGATATTCGAAAATCGTTCGAAGAGGGGGCTCGGCCCGAGCATAAACTCCGAACGGCTATTGGTCAGCGGCAAAAACATAAAGAATGTTTCGCAGAGCTGAGACGCGCGAGGGCGAGGAGTCAAGAATTACACTCCCAAGAATGGTGGAACCAGAGTGCCCGATGCGTGAAGGCAGACATTGGGTGATCGACAGCGACTTCCGCACGACTTCAGGAACAGACATGCCCTACGAGGAACGCGAATATGCCTGCCCAAAATGCGCTCATCACGGTCTGGGGCATCGCGTTTTGCAGAAGTCTCCACCCCAGTTTTTCCTTCAGCCCCATCCGAACTACCCTCAAATGGAAACAGGGGCAGTAAATTATCATGGCGTTTTTGTTATCAAACAAAGCTGTCTTTGCGTCCGTCGATTTGAGTAAACCTGCTGAAATAAAGTAGCTTCACGCAGGCCAACTAGTACCGTTCTCTCAGCGACTTAAGCCGGAGGAAAAATTGATTCGTCTTCGAATCGTACCCACCGTTGTAATCCTTGCTCTTACACTCCAGACCGCGCACTCGCAACAGTCAACTGACGAAAAAGCGATTCGTGCCGTGCTTGCTCGCGAAACTGAAGGATGGGACAAGTTCGATCCGAAGGAGGTTGCTTCGACCTTTACGGAAGATGCGATATGGCAAAATCCATTCGGCGTACGACTTCATGGCAACGCGGAAATTGAAAAGTTTCTTAATGACCTTATGGCGCGACCCGGATTTCGTGCCGGGAAATCTACCAGCCCCGCTAAAATTCTGGACCTCCGTATTACCTCGTCTACTACAGCAGCCGTTTGGAGCGATGAGCGCATCGAGGGTCTGGTGAATGACTACAGCGGCAACCCAATGCAGCCACGTCATTCGTACTATCTGAAGGTCCTGGTTAAGAAAGATGGTGTCTGGAAAATCAGCGACGCCATCATTATGGACATTATCCATCCGAAGTAATGACGAGAGAGATGCTCCACACTAAGTAGGCTAAGGCCAGCACTTACAGATGCACCGACTTACTCGACTGATGCGTGTGCCTATGTTCAGTTCTTGATAGGTCGCCAAAAGTGCATCTCCAACCGTTGCGGTTCTGGAAATGTGGTTGCACAACTGATCATCTGGAAGAATCCACGTTCGGAGTGTTCGAATCGGGTCTGCCAGAAATCTTGAAGACGCCATCTCTTTTTCGGCGTTCGCAGGCTGACACTGGCCGAATCGCGGAAAGAACACCATTCGACCTGGCCCCGCCCCCGGGTTATGAGAGATTGGAGCCTTATCTACAAGCTCCTTTCTGCTACCGAACTAACCCTTGCCATGAGCGACAACCCGGGTTCAAGTGATGAGCACCTCGCTCATCGCATGGTCCAGTTCCATAAACCGAATAACTTGAAAAGGCTGGTGTTCTTCTTGCCACCTATCTAGTGCATCCTAAGGGCCTTAAAACTGCGCGAACTTTGAAAAACCTGCACGGCCGATACGCCACCACTATCGGAGATCGCCATGTTGTTGAAAATACGATATTTACTCAAAATGCATGAGGGCCTCCCGAATAGGATGCGTCTGTTTATCCCTTGTAAGTTGTTGATTTTAATGGTGGCCAGAGACGGGATCGAACCGCCGACGCCGGCCTTTTCAGGGCCGCGCTCTACCACTGAGCTATCTGGCCTTGGGGTTCCAAGGAGCGCTTGCGCGCGCTGGGTTTGGGAGACATCTTCCTGCGGAGGAGATCCTGCCGGCGGGAAACAGATCGGTGCTCTTCAAACGACCTCAACCAGTATAGCAACGGCCCGCTGTCGCGCCAAACAGAGCACACTGGCCAACTGACCAAAAGGCCAAATCTCAGCCGGACCATCAAGCTGGTGGTCTGCGTGCCGAACTCTCGGAGCGCTGGGTGACGAGCCCAGGCTCGGAGTCCGATCGGTAATTTTCAACGTCGATGCCATACACTGGTCGCACCCGGCGTCCAAATACTGCCCGTTGCGGTTGCTGATCGATCATGAAAGTCTCTCCCGTTCGACCGATACAACACACTCCCGTGCGCCACGCACTGCATCGCGCCATGCTTGCCCTCGCGGTCCTCGGCATGCTTCTGTCACCCGTTGCCGGATCGGCCGCGGAGAAGCCCACAAATCCCGGGACTGCGCCGGAGACGCGCGCCAGCCGGGCTCTTGACCAGGCCCGAAAACAAGGCCCTCCTGCCCTGCGCGCCTTTCTCTACACGATGCCGAAGGGCACCGATCTGCATGTGCATCTCTCGGGCGCGGTCTATGCGGAGTCGTTTCTCAGGGCAGCCGGTCAGGATGACTTATGCGTGAATCCGAAAACGCTGTCATTTGTCCGCTCCTCGGTGGCTTCCCAGGGCTGCGCTGACGGCACGGTGGCTGCGGCAACGGTTCCCAAAAACCAGCACCTCTACGACGCCCTGATCGACGCTTTCTCCATGCGCAGCTTCGTTGCCAGCAACGGCAATTCCGGGCACGACCACTTCTTCGACACCTTCGACAAGTTCGGCGGCACCAGCAAATCACACCTGGGAGAATGGATCGATGAAGTCGCTACCCGCGCTGCGGCCCAGAACGAGCAGTACCTGGAACTGATGCACACTCCCGGCTTCGACAAGGCCGCTTCGCTGGCCACCGAGATCGGCTTCCACGCCGACTTTGCCCAATACCGCCAGCTGATGCTCGACCGGGGACTCCGCGATTCCATCCCCGCAATCCGCACTCAGATGGATGAGGCAGAGGCTATGCGCACCAAGCTGGAGAAGTGCGGGCAGCCCGACGCCCTTCCCAGCTGCGGCGTCGAAGTCCGGTATCTCTTCCAGGTTCTGCGCGAAGACGATCTCCTTGGGC
>Ga0207100_1063_pt1 | contig 27493 bp, 29 predicted proteins | sample Alteio_BWMinHeat_82_FD_153520 | JGI IMG/M metagenome (GOLD analysis project Ga0207100, IMG submission 153520) | Enriched cells from forest soil in Barre Woods Harvard Forest LTER site, Petersham, Massachusetts, United States -... | ecosystem: Environmental > Terrestrial > Soil > Temperate forest >...
CATAGCTGTCTTGCTCGGAGATTTTCCCCTTCAAGATGTTGACGTTATTGTAATTGGAGGCGTTGTCGTGCTGGAAAAAATGCGTGATGGTGGTGTTGTTCTGGGCGTCGGTGGTTGTAACCTGGCTGAAGCCTAGGAATTCGCGGTCTTTCCAGACTGTTTTGTCGAAAAGACCGCCTGAGTAAGAGTAACTGGTCTTGACGCTCGAGCCCATGCCATCGTTGGCGGTGACGGATTGAACCACGGAGACGGGGAAAGGAAGCGTGTTAGCATTGCCTGATTTGTAAGTTTGGTAGGAAACATTCACGGTCCCGCCCAACGGATTGGTGACCTGGGTGAGAAGATTGATCGGGTCCCCCTGGCTTATTCCCACCCAGGTTTGGAGATCCTGGTTCACCACGGCGAGGTCGCTCTTGCCGTCGCCGTTGAAGTCGCCTACGAGGAAGCCGTTGCTGTTGAAGTTGGGATCCCCGATCGAACCCCATTGATGGAACGTGAAGGAGCTCCCGTTGCTCAAACCCACCCACGTGTTCTGACCGTCATAAAAAGCGATGTCTGAGAGGCCGTCGCCGTTGAAGTCTCCGACGCGTAGGGTCTGTTGGGCCACCGAGTTCAATGCGAACTGTCCCCAAAGGCTATTATTCGTGGTACCTTGTCCATTGCTGAGCGCCACAAAAACGCCGCCGTTGCGGTAATACGCAACATCGGAAAGACCGTCCCCGTTGAAGTCTCCGATCAAAAATGGTGTTGTGATATCCCCGCCATTATATTGCAGGTCAGAATTCTGGTAGGAATTCTGACCCTTACTCAATCCGATCCACGTCGAAGGGAATGGGGCCGCGGTGGTTGATAAGGCATCGTACGCAAAGATATCTGTCTTTCCGTCACCATTGAAATCGCCGGTTTGAACCAGGCAGTCCTGCATGTTGTCCCCACAATTCAAACTCCATTTGAGGTCGTTCCATTGCTGATAATTGAATTGACCGTTACCTTGATTCATGTCAAGCATCAATGCACCCTGACTCAACATGATGTTATCGGTGAGGCCGTCTCCGTTCACATCTCCGGGCCCTATCATATAGAACGCGGGTAGACTTGCCGGATCCGTTGGTGACCATGCCGAGAGGTTGTTAAAGTTGCTGCCGTTCGACAATCCCACATATTGTCCGTTGGGAGTCCCTCCGTGGCTGAATCCGAAGAGATCCGTTTTGCCGTCGTTGTTATAATCGGCGACTGCAATGGGCCTGAGATCCTTAGTGCCCCACAAGTTGTATGAAATAGACCCATTGCCGTTATTAATACCAACAAAATGGTTGAGGTCGCCGGTCGAAGGGTCCCGAGAGGCATAGATATCGGTGAGGCCGTCGCCGTTAAAATCGCCCGCCGATATCCTCACCGAGTCCCATCCGGAGAAAGCGCTTGAATTCCACTTCGACCACGAGAAACCGCCCCCAGTGTCTTGATAACCGAAACTAGTCTTGTGAGTTTCACTGACATTGGGCACAAACTCTGCAATGGAAGCAAGCCACGAATTTCCAGCCGAGCTTACGGAGTATGATAAATTGTAATCTTTAACGTCCTGGCCATTAATCTGCACTTGAATACTCTTCAGTCTTTGGGACAGGATTAGGCCATAGCCATTCCCCCAGCGGGAATTGATTTGGGAATCAGTACGCTTCTCGAGCTGAAACTGAATCGAATAAGTGGGATTCAAAGAGCCATTGATGTTTGCTGTGTATTGAATCGACGAGGGTAAATACGGAACTGATCCTTGTGCGGATGCGTTTCCAGGAATTCCCAGGATTGGCTTTCCAATTGCCGGACTCCCGTAGACCACGCCTGCCGTCACCGGATTCCCGGAAACAGAGTCTGCGTAAGTGACGTTCATGTAATTCCCATTGGTATCTCTCACTTGGGTAAGGCTCCAATAGAAGCCGTTGGTGGCCCTGTCATTGCTGGCGAGCTGACCGAAGGTGGAAATCTTCCCGTCTTTGGAGCGGACTTCCCACCATGAGGGGGAGGCAGAGTTATAGTAACGGAAGCGCATGAACCCGGATTCGATTTGGGCGCGGTATTCCAGGTAGGAGCCGTTGGAGTCCGATCCCGAGCCCATTTGGACAAGCGTTTGAGTTTGGCCCTGGAAGGCAAAGACGAAAGTGTCCTGCCCATCATTATAGGTAGGGATGCCGTACCTGGTACTCCGCTGGATTGATCCCAAGCTCAAATCCCAGCCGATACCCAACCATCCGTTGTTGGCTTGCGAGTTGTAGACCAGCTTGAGATCGGGTTGGATTCCGTGGCGGCCCGGAGGGACGACTATAGGGTAGGAGTAGGTAAAAGCACCGGTAAAAAGGTCAACAGTATGGGGCCCGCTGGGGGTGAGGTTACCGGGGTTGGGACCGGACTGTTCGCCGGCGAAGGCGGGTTGGATGGCGGTGAGGAAGATCGCGAGAATAAGGCAACTCTCGGTTCGGGACCACTTGCGGGCCGGGGATTGAATAGGGGAGAGCATTCTTTGACATAAGTTTAAAAGCCCAATGCAAAACCATCATCAAGCCAATGCAAAGCTTTTGTAAAGATTTACAGCGGGGTGTGTGGTTTAGTCCTGCGGTTGGAACTTATATCCCAACCCCTTGAGGGTCAGGATTTGCCGGCCGGCTTCGCCCAGTTTCCGCCGCAGTTGTTCCATGTGAACGTCCACCGTCCTTGTGGTGCCCACATGTTCGTATCCCCACACGGTTTCGAAAAGATAGGTTCGGCTCAGGACTCGCCCCGGTCGCCTCAGGAGAACGCCGAGAAGCTGGATTTCTTTGGGGGTTAATATGACTGGCTTGCCGTTGTTGACTTGCACATCGCAGGTGGACAGGTTGAGCCGGATCCCCCCTTCCTCCAAGATTGGGTCCTCCTCCCGTGATTCATGCCGGCGAAGCACCGCTTTAACCCGCGCCGCCAGTTCCCTTTTGCTGTAGGGTTTTGTGACGTAGTCATCCGCGCCGAGCTCCAGGCCCAAGACCTTGTCCGCTTCCTCCCCTCTCACGCTGACCATAATGACTGGGACGGCCCGGGTGGCGGGGTCCTTTTTCAAATCCTTCAGTATTTCAAAGCCGTTTTTAAAGGGGAGCCGGATATCGAGCAGGATTAAATTTGGGGGTCCGGAATGTAACTTGCGGGCCGCTTCCGCCGCCCCTGAGGCGGGGGTGACCACGTAACCTTCTTCCTGGAGAAGGTCTGTGGCCACCCGAACCATGTCGGGCTCGTCATCGATCACCAGGATTCTCTTCGCGGGGCGGTTCATCAGGGCGTCAAATTTTGCATTAATTTTGCATACGCTTGATCATGGCCTGATCTACGTCTGTTATATTTGGAACCATGAACCGGGTGTCTTATCTGGAGGTCAGCAGTCAGTTTCTCAGGATTGGAAGGGACGCGGCCTATCTGTTTGTGGCCGTGGATGCCGGCAACGGCCGGATCATACATTTCGACATCGCGCCGCGTCCCGATGTTCCGGGATGGACCCGGTTTCTCTCTTCGCTCCGGGGCGATGGTTCCGAGCCTCTGGGCATTATTCACCCCGGCAATCCGGCCCTCGAGGAGGCTCTCGACAACGTCTTCCAAGGCGTGCCCCGTCAATTGTGTGTTCGGCATTTTCTCTCCGCTCTCTACCAATACCTGAGGAGTTTTCAGATGTGTCCTCTGGGTCCCAACACGACCGACATGCGCTTTTATCGCGCGGTCAGCCAGCTTCTCAAATCCTCCACCCATCAGCGGGCCTTCGAACTCTACCATTCTTTGAAGGCAAGTCCCGAGTTCACCACTCCCGAACTCGAAAATCCGCTGTCCTGGTTTCAGGAGAGGTTTCCATTGCTGACCACCCATTATCGTTTTCCCGGCATGTCCCCGGAGACCTGGGTGGCCGACCGCGCGATCACCGAAATCATATTCCTTTTGAAAGCTTTCCCAAAAAGCATTGACCGGAGCTCCGCCTTGGAAATCATCCGCGGACACGCGGCTGAGATCGAAAAGACTTTGAATGCCGAGGTCGCGTGCAGCTCTCGTGCCAACAAGGTCTTGTCACCGTCTGAATCAATTCATTTTTAGCCTTCCGGTGACAGGGGAGCCGGGAGGCTCTTTTGAAGGCCGGATCCTGAGGGGGGTCCGGCCTTTGTTTTGGGGTGGTTAGTTTTTGAGTTTGACGAGCTTACTGCAGAGGTTCCAGTAGGAGCATTCCCGGAAACAGATCTCAAACTCGCCCTGTTCGATCCGGTTTTCGCACTCCCAGTAGGCCTTGGCCATGACGTTGATTTGTTTCTGATGATGGGCGCCGATCTGGGTGAACTCGATGCCCACAAGGGTCGTTCCCCCCTTCTCGCGGGCCCACACGATCCGGCCCGAGACCTTGAGGTCGTCAAGCCCGTGGATGTGGCTCAGGGACAGCTGGATTTTATGGGGTTTGTGTTCAGCGTCGAGGGATCCCATCAGGATGAGGTCGATGCCGCCCGCCGAAAGGTTGGTGAGGATGCCCGGGAGGGCGACCGGCTCCTTCCCGGCGATCAGGATCTCGATGGGCTTGGCCAGATCCTTGATGATCGGGAAGCGCGTGTGTTGTCGTCTTTCAGCCGGGCTCTTTTTCATTGGGAATTGAGACAAATCCGAATTTTTCCGTCATGGTCAGAAACCGCCTTAACAGTAGAACTTTTTTCACGAAATTACGAGTTTCCGCGTAAGGAATCTCCGAAAGGCTCAGGGCCGGCCGTCCTCCGAGCCATGTTCTGACCGAGGCGGCCCCCGCGTTGTAGGCCGCGAGCGTGAGGACGGGGTCCTCCTGAAACTCCCGGGAAAGCCGGCTCAAATGGTGGATGCCGAGGTTGATGTTGAGCTCCGGCTCCTCAAGATCGGCCGGCGTCACGCCGGACAGGCGCATGTCGTTGGCTTCTTCCACGGCCGTGAGGGGCATCAACTGCATGAGGCCCATCGCCCCCTTCTTGGAGCGCGCGTGCTCGTCGAAGCCGGACTCCACCTCGATCACGGCGAGGGAGAGGAGCGGGTCCACGCGGTAAAGCCGGGAGTATCGGCTGACCAGTTCCCGGTGGGGGCGGATGCCGCACAAAAGGAAGTAAAAGGCGCCCGCGAGGATGATGAGGAGAGTGGTGACGGCGGTGAAGGCGACGCTTCTCATTCCGGACTTTGTTCGGTGTCCTTTTTCCGGCGGCGCCGCAGGGGAGAGAAAATCAGCCCCCCGAGGAACCCGGTCAGAACGCTCACGAGAACGACGCCGATCAGGGAGATATCACCCGTCCGCCAGGTGAGGAACTTGAGCTGAAGGGTGCCCGGGTTTTGAATCGCGAGGATCGCGAGAAACCAGCCCAGGATGAACAGGAAAAGGAGCTTCACGAGGCGATGGCCTCTCCCAGGACTGCCCGGCCGTCGGCCGAGGTGATTTTTGTTTTCACGAGGTCGCCGGGTTTGACGGGGGCCCGGCCCGGGAGGGCGACTTTTACTTTCCAGTTCCCTCGCGTCCTGCCAACCACCCATTTCGTCCCCCCCTCACCGGTTTCTTCCACCAGAATCTCCTGTTTTGTGCCGATGAGCTTCTGCGCGTTGCGGCGGCTCTGGGCCTCCATCTTTTCAAAGACCCGCGCGAGGCGCTCTTCCTTTAATGGTGTCGGCACGTCGTCGGCGAGGGCCGCGGCCCGCGTGCCGGGCCGGGGCGAGTACTTGAAGCAATAGGCCGAATCAAAGCCGGCTTCTTCCACAAGGCCCAGAGTTTGCTCGAAATCCTTTTCGGTCTCCCCGGGGAACCCGACGATGACGTCCGTGGTGATCGAGACGCCGGGGATTTTTTTACGGAGATAGTTGACAGCCTCAAGGTACCAGGCCCGGGTGTAGTTGCGCCTCATCTCTTTCAGGAGCCTGTCCGACCCGGACTGGACCGGCAGGTGGACGTGCTCGCAGACCGTGGAGAGGCCGGCCATCCTCTCGATTGTCGGCCTGTCCATGTAATGAGGGTGCGGGCTCATGTAGCGGATCCTCTGGAGCCCCGGCACGGCGTCCACCTGCTGGAGGAGCTCCGCGAAACCCCGGTCGTTATAAGAATAGCTGTTGACCGTCTGACCGAGGAGCAGAACTTCTTTGGCACCGGTCTCGACGCCGGCCCTCACTTCCGCGAGGATGGTCTCGGGCGGTCTGTAAACTTCTTTTCCCCTCACGGAAGGGACGATGCAATAGGAGCAGGTGTAGTTGCACCCCCGCATGATGGTGACGTAGGAGATGGGATCGCCGGAGCCCACGACTTTCGAATCAAAAGCTTCCTCCGTTTCAGAAACCCAATCAAACCTCTCCCCCAATAACTCATCCAGCCTCTCCCCGAACCGCTCGATATCCTTCGCGCCGACCGTCAGATCCACCTGGGGGATTCTCCAGGAGACCTCGTTCTTGATCCGCTCGGCGGCACAGCCGGTCAAAACGATGAGCCTGCCCTCCCGGGCTTTCTTCCATTCCTTCAGGCGGCCCAGGAGCGAGAGCGCCCGGTTCTCCGCCTGCTGGCGGACCGTGCAGGTGTTAATGAGAACGAGGTCGGCCTCCTCGATCTCGGGCGTAGAAGCCATCCCCCGCGCCTCCAGGCGCGCAGACATCTCATTGGAGTCGGCGACGTTCATCTGACATCCGAAAGTTACCACATGGTATTTCATATTGTTAATTTGATGCGTTCAGAATTTTTTGGCACTCCAATATTAAATGGACATTGCTGAGTTTTTCCTACCTCGGTCCAATGGACAAGCCAACCACCATCTTCTTAAATAGATCGCATTGATAGACTGCCCACAGAAAACACCCGACCGCTATAAAACAGAGAAAGTCAGATACGGTAAAAGCTCGGTCAGACCACTCGCGTCGACTCTTTGCATTTTCTTCAGCTTTCTTCACTCTATCTTCTATTGACGCAAGTCGCCAAAATTCCGCATCAAAATAGTGATTGCTCGCCCGGGCCTTAAGTAAACTGGCCGCGTAATGAGTCGTTTCTTGAAGCACGGCCAGGATGATAGCCCGTATGAGCCATGTGGCAGAATCGTTCACCAGTACCTGTTCACGGAAGGCATAGAGAAGACCTGAGGCCAATCCGATGATAGTTGTCATCACGTGGCGTCCCGAACCCCTGTATTCTTCATGGGTTCGAGCAACATGACTTAAAACTTTCTCAAACGGGTTTTCTTGGCGGGTTTCCTCTACCACTGTTTCTTCTTCTCAGAGGATTCCAATGTTGGGGGACGTTCTACGGAGGTCATTTTTTCTTTTCGAAAAGGTAGGGAAGTATCTTGCAGGTTGGATTGAACCGCCCGCAAAGCCTGGAGTGCGAATACAGGGCTAGGATAGCGAATGCTATACCCCAAATTGACAATGCAACTTTTACACCATCTTTTTCAAATGGGGGCAGAAACAGAGTAAGTGATATGACGATAAGACAACCCGCGATAAAATATGGGATCCATCTTTCAAACACGGTCTTGAAAGCCAGATTAATTCCAATTTTCCTAATGACACGGTAGAGATGAATAGGCGACAGCACCAACAAAGCCAGGTAAAAGAGGCCCATCAAGCAAGCTATAACTACACCAATATAAGGGATAACCTGCTGCCGATGCTGCCAGGCCAGATAAACAGTAAAAGCTCCCCCAGCCAAAAATGCCAAGAGAACGCAGAGCCCAAAAATTCCGGAAATGGCTGACCCCACTTTTTCCCAATGCGCAATCAAAAGGATGATGGCTATCGTCCAAATGCCGATCGCGAGCATTTTTGGGTTTCAGCGGTTCTGGTTTTCAGCCGTTAAGCGGCCTTATATTCCCGGATGTCCACTTGAACCCCTGCTTTGGCCGATTCTTCGGCGGTTTTGAGAAGTTTTGTGGAAGTCATCTCGTCGACATATTGCTCGCCACAGTTAGCGCATACGTTAGCCGGGACGCTTTTGAAAACGAGCGTAACCCCGCCCCTTTCCAGGGTAATAGTGGCTTTCCCCGGTTTAGTTTCCCCTTTTTTACAGACAACACAGGTCATCTTTTCCTCCTTTTGAAATCAGCTTCCCACATTGTTGGCTCCGGTTCATAAACCGTAATAACAATCTTTTCGTTGGTTGCCTTATCATGCGCAACAACGACATGAAGCGGTCTGGACCCTATTCGTCCAAGAATTAGCTTGCTGGGGAAAGGCTTATCTTCCGGATATTCTTCCACCATCTCACCGTTTTCCAGGACCTGGCGGACATCATCAGTACTGATATTGCGTTCAAACATGTGCTTGATGGCGTGAACGCGAAAAATAAGTCGTTCCATTCGCCAATTATACTACTTCAGGCTCTTTGACAGATAAAATAGCGGCAAGCGCGAGGGTTTGGATTGTGTTGACGAGACGTTTTAAGCTTGGCTTTGGGTCGATCGGTTGGTTACGGATTTGAAACGTACGGTCAACCGAAAGTCACGACGTGGTATTTCAAAATTGACGTTATGCTTGGTCCGGCGAGACCTTTTCCACTCGTCCATTCCTCCAGACAACAAGCGGGTTTCCCGTACGCCTGTGCTCTTCGACCGCTTTCCGGGCTGCCATTCTAAGGGCCTTCTCCATGTTCCGAACTCTGACGGGCTTTTCAACCACGGTTTTTTTCTTTTTCATTTTTCACCTGTGCCCGGCATAATTTTCTCAAAGAGAATTCTATCCTCAATTTTGAGCTTCCCACTTCTTCCAAATGCAATCGTTTTAGGTTTTGTTTCTGAATTGTCGAACAAAGTCCAACTATCGACGATGTCCCTATAAACGCCAAAGAAATTCTCTATGCCTCTGGAAAAGCGCCTTCGTATATCCGGTTCCGCCACTGAATGCCCGCCCTGTTTGATCCTGTCTTGAACTCGTTTAATGGCCATGTCCACGCTGGGCAACCACAAGAACACCAGGTGGATCCGGTACCCTTTTCTCTTGAGCTCTCGAAAAAACCGCACATAGCCTTTACCGGACAAGGTCGTTTCAAATGCGAAGTGAGACCGCCGGGCCGCCATGGCGTGTATTTGTTTAAGCATCAAGCGCCCCGCCTCCAAAGCCGCCGCCTGAGGATCAAAGGGGGATAGGCCGCTAGCGAGCAAGTCTACATTCACGAATTTTGGGCATCCCTCAAATTTAGGGAGGTACTCCCGCGCAAACGTCGTTTTCCCGGCCCCGTTGGGTCCGGCGATCACGTAGAGGTTCGGGTACTTGATAATGTCTCCCTTTTTAATTGCGCCGTCTTTAGTTTGTAAGCACGTGTCGGGCATGGCCCAGCCGGAGACTATTCTATCAAGTTGGCGAGGGGCGGCGCGGGCTTACTCAAAACCCGGCCGGCCCCTATCTTGAGTGGACGAATTTGCCTTCCAGGGCGAGGGAAAGCGCCTGGGCGAGAGCGGAAATGGAGGCGCGATCTTTTATTACGTCTATTGGTCTATGGCCAGCCGAATGTAACGACGTGGTATTTCATTGAGAAAATCCTGTCCGCTGGATCGCAGACCTTAATAAGTAGACCAGGGAACGCCTTTTGAGTCGAGATGGCTGCAATCCACAAGGACCTGTCCGTAACAGGCGGGAAAGTTATTGCCGTCCCATCCATACAGCCAGGACATCCCCAGTAAGAAGTCATGAGGGTTTTGGGGACATGAATTTGAATTGTAAATCGTGGTGCCGAAAGCGCCCGCGTTTGAATGGCCGGGGTTATCCTGCGCGTCCACCGACGGGATGGAAATGACCGGGAACGAGGAGAGATATCTGCCGTTCGCGGTCAGGCCCGTGTCGAGCGGGTCAGGATAGAAGCCCTCATTGTCCGCGTAATAAATATTCAGAGCGCCTCTGATAGCGCCCAATTGCCCTTTGACGGTTGCTTCTTTTGACCGGATGATCATATCGACGAACTTGGGAACCAGGATGGCCGACAGAAGCCCGATGATCGCCACCACGACCATCAACTCAATCAGCGTGAACCCCTCTTGCGCTCTTACTTTCCCTTTGGTGATGAAATCCAATCAGTTTACTTTACTCTAATAATGTAGGGCGGGCAATTGAAGCTTCGGTACCGGTTCTCTTGTTACATGCCGTTGTAACAAGAGAACCGGTACCATTGTTACGTACGGTCACCCAAATGCCACGACGTGGTATTTCATAACAGTGATTACACGACTTCACTTAGACGGTGAGAGGCGCGCGGCGGGCCATCTATTTTTGCTTGTTGATGGGGTGCGATTATCGTCAATCTTCTCTTTTTCTCCGAATGCTTGATCGCGTCTTTATGGCGCGGCTTATTCATTTTCCAAGGTTTGCACAACAAACATCCTGCGCGGGCGTTTTTATGGTGTTTGCGCTTGAAGTTCATTATTTATGTGAAAATAGCTTCCGTGCGGTCTCCAGGCCCTGGAGATAATCGTCAAAGCTGATGGGAGTCGGGATCCCCAAAGACGCCAGTAAATCGAGGGCGTCACTGAGAGGTATTCCGAGCTTCTCTGCCAACATCCCCAGAGAGACCTTTCCTTGTTTATAGCCCAGAAGCATTTTGTATTTGATTCCGTCCAGCATCAATTCTCGCGCTTCGGACGATTTTTCTTTGTCTTCTTCATGCGCGAGAGTTTGGATCAATTTAACTTCTTTATCCGAGAGTCTGACACTCATGACCGGCATTTTAATCACCACCCTTTTGAATTTTTAAGCGCGCATCGTCCAGCAGCTGAGCATCGTAGCGTCCCCATAAAGCCAAGGAGTCCAATTTGGCGCTTGCCGAAGGTTTGTCCAAATATCCTTCCTCAGAAAGCCCCACCAGGATTTGAATAGCGGTTACAAAAGGGATTCCAAGAATCTTTGCCGCGCGAATGCCCGGACCATCGTCGATGTATTTTATGAATGGGGGTTGATCGCTTTCCAAAGGGACCGCCAGGAGGCTTGCAGCAGCTGGCCGATCCTGTCCCAATCTTCCCGACTGACGCCGCCGGCCTCGGCTTTCACATCGCGCAGAACCATCGCCTCGGCTCTGAGCCGGGCATATTCCATCAGGTTCGCGGCCGGAACGTGATAAAGCTCCGCGCTCGCCATCGCCAACGACCTTTCCAGGTCTCCGGACGGATGGGAAACCTTCTCCCGGTGGACGATCCACCACTCCAACTCAAGCCGCGCGGCCTTTTCAACGTCGAAAGGTTCGTCATTCGCCTTCTCGATCATACCGTAATAGGTGACCAGGTTGGGCAGCGCCCTTTCATAGTCGGCGCGACTGTGCCCCTCCTTGAAGACAAAGGCGGCGCGGGTCGCCTCGTAGGCCGCGACAGTGGAGCGGATGAGAGGCAGGTGATACTGCTGTCGCACCAATTCGATGAGCTGACTGAACAAACGCAGGCGTTCTCTATCATAATACGATCGCCACATGACGGTGTCGAGCCGGGCGACCTCATCGGGATCAAACTGGCGGAGGCCCGCCGGCCGGGAGCCGTGGAACTCAAACGCGATCCACACCCCCATGATCGCCACGATGGCCACCGCAACGACGAGGTGGTATTTCATGCCTCTTGATTATACGACATGCGCCTACGATATTTTTTCGATCTGAATGGGTTGTCCCGGCCGGAGGATTGCCAGCTCACCACGGGAGAGTTTTTTCCAGTCCGTTTTGTCTTTCAAGATCGGTTCGGAACAGACCAACCCACCCGGCCCTCCTGCGACCCACAGCGTGTAATACCGTTCCCTCTCTTCCAGAGTTTCCCCCTTGGCCAGGTGTTGATCCGAGTAGGACCGGCAGGCGAACAGGGTTTTCCCATCGGTCAGGAGAGAGGTCAGGGAGTTGTGGGGCTGGTTTTTTTGGAGCCACGCGAAGGCTTTTTTGAGGCCGGACACCGGGTCCCCGGCGTATTCGATCGATTCGAGCAGAAACAGGAAGAGACGCTCGCTGTCCGTGTGTCCTTCCGGCCTGTATTTTTTGAGGGGAAGCCCTTCGGCGTGGTCGAGGGTGCCATTGTGACAGAACAGCCACCCCCCCCGATGAAATGGATGGGTGTTTTCGAGGCGCCGGTCGCCGACGGAAGCCTTGCGGAAATGCGCGAGCACGATGGGGCCGGGATCGGTCTCAGTTTGGAGGGTCGCCTTGCGCCAGCCGCTGGGTTCGGCCGAGGCGTCGCGCGCCCGGCGCTCATAGTACACCGGCTCGTCGTTGCGGTAGCCGGCCAGGCCCCATCCGTCCCGGTGGCCCGGCTTGGCGCCGGATTTCACGAGGCCTTTAGCGCAGAGCGGGTAAAACGCCTGGAGGTATTCCCGGAGGGTCTTCGCGTCCTGTCCGGCAAAGCCGATCATCCGGCACATGGGGTCAGAAGTAGTTGGAAGTGATGCCGCCGTCGATCACGATGACCGCGCCGTTGGTCCAGGCTGACTCGTCCGAGGCCAGGTGGAGGGCCATGTAGACCACGTCCTGCGGTTGGCCGAAACGGCCGAGAGGGATGCGCGGCAGTCTCTTGTTGCGCTCGACGGGATTGGTGAGAAGCCACTGGGTGATCATGGGGGTTTCGATCGGTCCCGGGCAGATGGCGTTAGTCCTGATCTTTTGGGGCCCGAACTGGACGGCCATGGATTTGGTGAGCGTGATCACGGCCCCTTTGCTGGCGGCGTAAGCGTCCTGGGGAACGGTGCAGCCCAGGAGAGCCGTGAAGGAGGCGATGTTGATCACGGAGCCGCCCCCGCGCTTCGCGAGCTCGGGGATGCCGTATTTGCAGCAGGAAACGGTCCCCTGCAGGTTGATGGAAAAGATCTTTTCCCAGACTTCCCGGGGCGTATCGATCACCGAGTGGTCGTCCGGGGGGAAGATCCCCGCGTTGTTGTAGAGGACGTCAAGGCCCCCGTAGGCTTTGACGGCTTTCTCCACGAGGGCTTTGCAGTCGGGTTCCTGGGACACATCGGTTTTGACAAAGACGGCCCGGCCCCCCTCTTTTTGAATCTCCCGGGTGAGCCCAAGGCCCGCTTCTTCGGCCAGATCGGCGCAGACGATCCCGGCTCCTTCCTTGGCGAAGAGCCGGCAGGCGACGGCTCCCATCCCCTGGGCCCCTCCGGTGATAATGCAGACTTTATCTTTTAATCGCATAGGTTCCCCTTAGATCCTTTCAAAATACCTGTCCAGTTCCCAACAGGTGACGGCCTTGTCGTGAGCGGCCAGCTCCGTGCGGGCCGCGTGGAGGTAATGGCGGACCACTTTTTCTCCGAAAGCTTCCCGGGCGGCGCGGCTCTTCTCGAGCCCCCGGGCGGCCTCCTCCAGCGTGCCGGGAACCCGGGGCAGTTTCCCGGAGGCGTAGGCGTTCCCCCGGGATTCGGGGGGCAGCGTCATTTTCCGTTCAATCCCCGCCAGACCCATTGCGATCGTCGCCGCGAAAGCGAGGTAGGGGTTGGCGTCCGCTCCGGGGAGGCGGTTTTCCACGCGCAAGGAACGGCCGTTTCCCACAACACGGAGGCCGCAGGTCCTGTTGTCATGGCCCCAGGCGATGCGCGTCGGGGCGAACGAGCCGGATTGATAGCGTTTGTAGGAGTTGACCGTCGGCGCGAAGAAATAGGAGAACTCGGCGGCCAGGCTGAGTTGTCCCGCCAAATAATGGCGGAAAACATCCGACATCCCCCGGGGGGAGCGCGGGTTCCAGAACCGGCTTTGACGGCCGGTTCTGTCCCAGAGGCTCGAGTGGAGGTGACAGCTGGATCCCGCCTGCCGGCCGCTGTATTTGGCCATGAAGGTGACGGCGAGGTTGTTTTGCGCGGCGATCTCTTTGACGCCGTTTTTGTAAATCACGTGGCGGTCGGCCATCTCCAGAGCGTCCGCGTAGGACAGGTTGATCTCCTGCTGGCCCAGGCCCCATTCCCCTTTGCTGGATTCGACCGGTATCCCCGCTCCTTCCATGGCGTTGCGGATCTGGCGGATCAGGGGTTCATCCCGGCTCGTCTGGAGGATGTGGTAATCCTCGATATAGGCGCTTGAGGCCTCCAGGTCGTGGTAATTTTTCCGCCGCGCGGACTCGAAGGTCTCCTTGAAAAGGTAGAACTCAAGTTCCGAGGCGGTTTTCACGGTGAAGCCGTGGTCCCGGGCCCGCTTGAGCTGGCGCTTGAGGATGTTGCGGGGCGCTTCTTCCACCGGCCGGCCCTCTTCATCCGTCACGTCGCAGAGGACGAGGGCGGTCCGGGGCAGCCAGGGCAGAAGGCGGAGCGTGTCCATGTCCGGCAAGAGCTTGAAGTCCTGGTAGCCTGAGTCCCAGCTCGCGAGGCCATAGCCCGGGACCGGCTCCATCTCGAGGTCGACCGTCAGCAGGTAGGCGCAGGCCCGCAGGCCGGCTTTGGCGGCCTCGTTGAGAAAATGGCGGCCCGTCAGCCTCTTTCCCACGAGCCGTCCCTGCATGTCCGGCATCGCGGCGATGACCGTGTCGATCTCGCCCGTCTTGATTTTTCTCTCGAGGCTTTTGAGCTTCAGCAGGCCCGGCATAATGTAATTGAAGCCCTTAAAACATGAAATGACAAGGGGGTTTCAGGAAGTACGGCTGGATGATATTTGGACGGCGAGAAAGGCTTCTTAAGATTCGTCTTGCGGAAAGATGTTGATTTCGATGCGGCGGTTGGCCGAGCGGCCTTCGGGGGTGTCGTTGGGGCGGACGGGCTTGAACTCTCCATAGCCGACCGCGGAGAGCCGGCGGGGCTGTAGGCCTTCCCGGTCGATCAAATCCTGAAGAACGCTGTAGGCGCGCGCCATGGAAAGCTGCCAGTTGGTGCGGTAAGCCGCCCCCCCTCTGAGCGGAACATCGTCCGTGTGGCCCTCGATGGTGACGGGGTTGGGAAGGGCTTTGAGGACCTCCGCCACACGGTGGAGGACGTTCCGGGCGCTGGGGTGCAGGTCCGCGCTTCCGGAGTCGAACAGAACGGGTTCGGAGAAAACGATGCGGATTTTTCTCTGCTCCACTTTGACGCTCGCGATTTTCTGCAGGCCTTCCTTGGAGAAAAGCTCCTTGATCACCACATCGGGCGGCTTCTTTGAAAACGTATTTTCAAGCCCGCGCATCGCCATCTGCGTCCCCATGCTCTTTGAGTTCACCGACACGAACAGGATCAGGAAGAAGATCGCCAGGAATGACATCAAATCCCCGTAGGTGATGGCCCACAGGGCGGACTTGTTCAACTGCCCTTCGAAATCGTCCAGCCGGCGGGGGGGCTTCATGTCAGGGTTTGGCGCGGCGGGCCTCGGCCGCCATCCGTTCACGATCCATGGGTCCGCCCAGCCACTCGGCGTAGACGCCGCGCAGTTTGGCTTCGATCAGGGCGGGCGAGAGCCCGGCCGCCATGTCCACAACGGCCTCGATCACCATCGCGTGTTCCGTTCCCATCTCGAGCGCGCGGCTGCGGATCTTGTTGGCGATGGGGACGCAGAGGAGGTTGGAGAACACGATGCCGTAGAGGGCGCTCGTCAGCGCGAGCGCCATGGAAGGGCCGATGGAGTCGGGATTGGAAAGGTTCTGCAGGACACGGACGATCCCAAAGATCGTGCCGATGAGGCCGAACATGGGGGCGAACACTCCCATCGTGCGGAAAAGGTTGGAGGCCTCGATTTCATTGTGCATCTCAACCTCGGCCTTCGTTTCCAGGTTGGAGCGCAGGAGCTCGGGGTTCGCCGAGACCATCGCGATATCGAGCGCCGATTTCAGGAACGGCGAGTCCGTGCCGATCAACTCCCCGTGAACGCCGAAGAGACCTTCCCGGCGGGCCACCTGGGCCAATTGGGCCAGGCGCGAGATCAAAGAATCATGGTCGATCACGCGGCGCGGGCGGAAGACCATCTTGGCGCCCTGCAGGGCGACTAGGAGCTCTTTTCCATCACTGTTGACGAGAGTGGCGGCCAGGACCCCGCCGATGACGATGAAAATACCGTGGAGGTTGAAGAGCAGTCCGATGCTGCCCGTTTCCGCGACGCCATAGGCGATCACCCCCGCCCCGAGCCCGAGCCCTATCAAAGACGTCAGCATACGCCTTCTTCCCTGGGGCGGCGGGATTTTGACGCCGGCGAGAGATGACGTTTGGCGATCCGAAGGAGGCGTTTGGCGGCTTCCGCCTGGCGCTCCGGTTCTCCTGCGGGCGGGATATCGGCCCGGAGATCCACCTCCACGATCCGTTGAAGAGTGGGAGGCATGCAGGAGAGGGCCTTCTGTTGTTCTTCGGGCGGCCGGGACCTCAGGAAAGACGCCAGATTAACGCCATGGCGATAAGCCTCTCCCAGGATTTGCCTGAAGACGGCCGGTTCCAGACTGAAAATGTCTTCCAGTTTAATCAAGCCTCGCCGCAGCTCTTGAGAGGCCCTGGGGTTGGCTTTTTCCAGAAGCCGCAGGGTGGATTCCTGCGTGTCCGGATCCATTTCCTGGAGGATCTCGCCGAGGAGGTCTGTCCCTCCCGAGAGGCACTGGGTTTTTGCGGCCAGGCGCTCGACCAGGGCCCTTATCGTGGCGGGCTCATGGACCTTCAGGGAGGCCAGTTCTTTGAGGATGGCTTGGCGTTTCTCGGGGCCGCCCGAGTTCAGGAGGACCGCGCCGATGGAAGGCGCCACGTGGCTCGCGACATAAGCCACCAATTCCGGTGGTTCAGATGACAGCAGGTGGATGACGCTGTCCAGGTTGGCCTCATCGATGAAGGAGAAAGGCGAAGGGAGACGCCCGTTCGAACCCGCCGCTGTCGCGAACCCGGCCCCCCGGGCGGCCGGTGGCGGTCCCGGGGACCCGTCTGTTTCCCGGGGGTTTTCAAAAGAGGGAGAAGGCCGCCCGCCCAATCTGGAAAAGCCGTTTTCATCGCCGCGGCTTTCCAGCTCCTTGGCGTTGTTCACCAACAGGCGGATCGTTGGCTTCAAAAGCAGGAAGGCGCCAACCAGAAGCGCCGCCAGGAGAGCGATCACAAGAAGACGGGTGATTTGGGAGGTCAGATCTTCCCAGACTCCGGCCCAGGGATGCGCCATGGAAACCTGCTCGATATTGATCCTGTCGCGGCGGCGCAGATTGAGGCCCAGAAGGGCGGGCAGGCGGCTTCTCAAAATCTGAATTCGCGCGGCGCTCACGGATGCGGGCAACACAATGTAGAGTTCCACCGACTGGATGGCGGCCGGCCGCTCCAGGGACGGACCGTTCTCGTGCCCCAGGTGCGTGGCGACGTCATCCGTGGAAATACCCGGAAGGATCTCACGTCCCGCCGCCCCGGCGGATTCCCCCGGATCTCCCATCAGCGCGCCATTCGCTTTGGCAAACACCCAGACTGAAGAAGCGCCGGTGATCGCTTTGACGAGCGTCTCCGCCCGGTTCTCGAAAAGACCTTCCCACTGCGTCGCCGAAGCGGCGAATGCCCCGGGGGCGAAGCTCCCCCCCACGAGGGCGAAGAGAATGCCCGATCGAACAATCCGATTGAATCTATTCATGGGAATGCACCCCTTTTTCTTTGGCCCGTTTGATGTATCCCAAAGTCTCTTTTTTCTTCGGATCTCCCGGATTCAGTTCAAGGCTCCGGGTCCAGGCTTCCCGGGCCTTATCGTAATTCCCCAACGCGTAGAAAGAGCTCCCCAACCTCTTGTAAGCCAGCGCGTTGTTGGGGTCCATCAGGAGAGCCTCCTCGCACAGGGAGGTTGATTTGACGTAGTCGCCGGCCCGAAACGACAGGAGCGCCGCGGAGAGTTTTTGCTCGACGCCGTCCATGGGAGAATCCAGATCGAGATCAATAGTCTGGCCGCTGGAGGCGCTCAAGTTCTTGAAGAGTTCCCGGTGAGCGGGGACCGGGCCCAGCGTGACGGAATAAGCGATCCGGTGCAGGCCTGTCGACGTATCTCCTGCGAGATAGAGGTTGATGCCTTGCCGCATGATCTCACCTCCCTTTCCCAGGAGTTGCAGCCGGGGCGTGAAAGGCGCGATGGCCGTCAAACGTGATATCTGATCTCGAATGTCTGAATCGTCAGGAAGGACCCCGCCCGCTTCCCGGAGAAGGGCGAGAGCCTCATCATACCGGCCCAGATCGATATTTCCCTGGGCGCGGTTCCAGTCGTCAAGGATCTGTATTTGGCGGGAGTTGAGAGAATCAAACGTTTCCTTCCAGAGGGCCTCGCCTTTGTGGTGAATGACGAATTCGACCGCTCGGACCTCCGGGGCGGAAAGCGAAACGCTTCTTTGAGGTTCCGCGGGGTTGCTCGCCGGCGATAATTGGGCGGTTGGGACGGGTTGTGCGGGAGTCGATTCCGCCCGCACACCCGTGGTGGAAAAGGCGTATATGAGAAGGAAGGCGCGCGAGAAAGCGTAAAAGGTCTGTTTCATTTTGTTTGGCGGTGAGTTCACTCGATTCAAGTCACCAACTGAGAGGGGTATATACCACTTTAGCAGAAATCCCGGCGTTTGGTAAGTTTTTAGTAGAATCCGGTTGACAGACGAGAAGGATCAGGGTATAAAGAGATTGCGATGAAACGGAACACAGCGTTTTTCCTGCCGGCCCTGGTCTTGTTGACCCTGACTTTTTATCCCCTCCATGCCTACTCGCATCTTGATTTAAACTCCTCATCGCATTGCTCTGTCTGCCATACCGGCTTCCTGGAGGCGACGCCTGTTTCAGGGATGACCGCCCCCAGCCAGATCATCGCTTTCGCAAAGCCTTCCTTCCCGGAGACACGGTTTGAAGAGCGGTTCTCAGCTCCCACGGCCGCCCGCGCTCCGCCCGTCGTTTCTTAGCTGACCCCCCTTCCTCAATCTCTCTGAATTATTGGAACGCATCTTTTCGATGCGCATTGCTTTTATAGACAGGAGGTTACCATGCGTCGTCTTTATTATGTCCTCAGCGTGTTTCTCATCTTGACCAGCTCGGGATTACGGGCTCAGTATAACGCTCCCCCGGCTCAGGTGAATGCGTCCGCGACTCCGTTCAGTCAAACCAACCCCACGGACATGGGAGGGAGGGCCACTTACAATCCCAGCGTCACCAACCCCGCGATGGGCCTTGTGCTGGACAGCGTCGCCGGCCACACATCCAAAAACCAGGCGCAGTTTGATTTCAGGTCTGCTGAAATCAATCTCTCCGGGGCCGTGGATCCATTCTTCAACCTCTATGGTGTTTTCAACGGGACGCCGAACGGGGTGGCGGTCGAGGAAGCCTTTTTCATGACCACGTCTCTTCCCTGGAATCTCACGGTTCGCGGGGGCCGCTTCTTCGCGAACTTTGGCCGTCTCCCGCATTGGCATGACCATGAACTGCCTTTCGTCTACCGGGTCAACTCGCTGGATCAGTTCGTCGGGGCGGAGGCCCAGTCCGACGGGGTCGAGGTGATGCATCTTTTCAAAACGCCCTTCTTTCTGCAGGGAACCCTCGGGGCTTATAACGACATCGGAGCCAACAACCCCCGGTTGAATCAAACCGATGGAAATGGCGGAGGCCATGTGAACGGGCGCCCCCTGGACGCTCTCACCTACCTGGGGCGTTTGTTCACCTACATCCCGATCGGGGATGACTACGGCCTCGACCTCGGGGCCAGCGAGGCCTTCACGCCCCGGCAATATTTTGTCGGGGGGGTCCGGTCGCCCGACCCGCACGCGGCGCGTTCACTCACGGGGATTGATATCACGTTCCGCTGGCTTCCCCTGACCGAGAATGTTTATCGCAAGCTCACATGGGGAACGGAGATCTTCAGGAACGACGAGGTGAGGGCCGATCCGACGGCGACGGTCTTCAACCGCAAGACCGCCGCGGCCGGCTACTCCTACGTGGATTGGCGTTTCAGCCACTGGTGGAGCGCGGGGCCTTTCGGCGATTACACGGAGAATATTGATGATCCGGCGAGCAATACCCGGACCTATGGCGCGGTCCTGAACTTCTTTTCCTCAGAGTTCAGCCGGTTCCGCCTTCAGTTGTCGGAAGTCCAGGACAACCACGGGCACACCCCGGACGATCAGGTGTTTCTGCAATGGTTCCTGACCATTGGGTCCCATGTTCACGTGTTCAAAGATCGCTGATCTTTCACTCTCATTGAATGGAGATGACAATGAATAAATTCCTAAGACTCACCTTCAGTATCGGCCTTTTCATGCTCGGCGCGCTTCCCGCCGGCGCCGTGCTGCGCATTGTGGCGACGACGCCGGATCTGGCGGATGTGACGCGCCGGGTCGGCGGAGACCTGGTGAAAGTCGAAAGCCTGGCGAAGGGCACCGAGGACATCCACGCGGTTCCTCAGCGGCCGAGTTTCGTCCCGAAGCTGAACCAGGCCGACGGAGTCGTGCTTCTCGGTTTGGAAGCGGAGCACGCGTTCCTCCCAGCGCTCCTCGACGTGGCCCAGAACCCCAATATCTTGAGGGGCCGGCCCGGCTACATCGATTGCGCCGAGAATATTGTTCCCCTGGAAGTGCCCACCGTGATCTCGAGGGCCGAAGGAGAACAGCATCCGATGGGGAATCCGCACTACAATACCGATCCGAGGAAAGGGTCCATGATCGCCGACGCCATCGCCCGGGGGCTCTCCCGGCTTGATCCCCCGCACACGGGAGTCTATGCGGCCAACCGGGACCGGTTCAAAAAAGAGCTGGCCTCGAAGATGGAGGAATGGTCCCGCCTGACCGCTCCCATCCGAGGCAAGAAGGCCGTTTCATACCACCCCGACATGTCCTACCTGGCGGAATACCTGGGTTTAGACTTGGTGGGGACTATCGAATTGAAAGCGGGCATCCCGCCGACGCCCCGGCATCTGGAGGAACTTGTCCGGAAGATGAAGGACGAAAAGGCCTCTCTTATTCTTCGGGAAATTCAGTACAGCGACGACACTTCCCGTTGGTTGTCGGACCAGACGGGCGCCAAAGTCGCGGCCGTCGCGACGATGGGAGGAGCTTTCCCAGACTCCCAAACTTACTTCGGCATGATCGAACATAACCTTCGCACCATTCTGGAAGCTCTCCGGTAGAAATTCTCCCGGCGGGGGGCGGCCTGTCCTCGCCTCCCGCCGGGCACGCTTTTGTTGTCAACCCCTCGGCGTTATTCGATAATAGATTCCTCATATGCCAGATCAACCCGACACCCAGCGCTCCACGCTGATCTCTCTCGACCGGGCCAGCTTCGGTTATCAGGGGCAGGTCGTGATTCGCGACGCCACGCTCGATATCGTTCGGGGAGAATTCATCGGGTTGGTGGGGGCCAACGGCTCCGGGAAAAGCACGCTCTTCAAGGGGATGCTCGGGTTGATTCCCCCGTTGAGCGGCTGCGTCGTCCATGCCCCGGAGATCTCAAGGCGGATCGGTTACGTTCCCCAGCGGGATCAATTGGATGGGATCTATCCGCTGACGGCTTTTGACGTGGCCCGGATGGGGCCTGTCGGGGTTCTCCCCTGGTTCCGATTTCCGGGACCTCAGATCACTCGCAAAGTCATGGAGTGCCTGGAGAAGGTCGGCATGGAAGGTTACCGCGCGCGCACTTTCGCGGAACTCTCCGGAGGGCAGAGGCAGCGCGTTCTCATCGCCCGCGCGCTGGCCCTGGACCCGCAGATTTTGGTGCTGGATGAACCGACGGCGGGGATCGATCCCGTCGCGGAGGAAAGCATCCTCGCGCTTTTATCCGAGCTCAATCAGGAGTCGTCCATCACCATTCTCATGGTGTCCCATCAGATTCAGTCGCTCCGCCATCGGGTCCGGCGGGCCATTCTCATCAAAGATCACGGCGTCCTTTCCGGCCCCGCGGAAGAACTTCTCCATCCGGACCGGATCATCGATTTATTGAGCGTCTCCTGATGAGAGAGTTGTTCGCTTTGTTCGAGCCGGGCTTTCTTCTTCACAACGCTTTGTGGGGCAGTATCGCGGTCGGTTTTTTCTGTCCTCTGATCGGAGTTTATTTTATGTTGAGGCGCATGGTGCTTTTGGGCGTCGCGCTTCCTCAAATCTCCGCGGCGGGGATCAGCTTTGTGTTTTTCCTTCAGGGTCTCGGAGTGTCATGGTCACTCCACGCCGGGGAAGCCAATGATCGTTTCCTGGCCCTGGCCGGGTCCGCCGTGTTCACGATCGCGGCGATTTTCGTCCTCGCTTATTTTGAGCGGCGGGGGGAAGGGACCTCCGAGAGCCGCATCGGCGCCGTCTACGCGCTGGCGTACGCGGGCGCCATTCTCCTCGTCGCGGCCAACCCGGTGGGCAAGATTGAGCTCCTCAACATGCTGCATGGCGAGATCGTTTCGGTCAGTTCGCAGGACCTTCACGTTTTGTTGATGGTCTATGCCTTTCTCATCGTGACGCTTTTTCTCTTCAACAATCAATTCCTTTTGGTTTCTTTTGACCGCGAGTCCGCGCGTGTCATGGGGAAGAATGTCGCGGCATGGGATCTTTGGCTCTATTCGATCATCGGGATCGCCATTTCCATAGGTGTGTTGATCGTGGGGCCCATGCTCACGTTCGCGTTCCTCATCATTCCCCCTCTCGCGGCCCGCCGCTTCTGCAGAAAGATGACTCCCTTTTTCATTGTTTCATCCATCATCGGAGGTTTTTCCGGCGCGGCGGGGTTTGCTCTGTCCTACCATTTGGATTGGCCGCTCTCGCCGACGGACATTCTTGTCGCGTCGGTTATTTTGGCCGGCGCGTTCCTCCTCAGGAAATCGCTGGACGCGCGGGCGGCCTCCTCATGATGAACTCACCGTTGTTCCTGGCGTTCGGCAGCGGGGTCCTTGTCAGCCTGGTGTCTTTGGTGAGCGTGATCACCATCGTCTTGCGGCGGGATTGGCTCAACCGGACAACTTTTCTTCTGGTCAGCCTGGCGGTGGGGGCCTTGTTCGGCGACGCGGTGATCCACCTGCTTCCGGCGGTTTTTCAGAACTCGGAGGGGCGGCTCGGGAGTTCCCTGTGGATTCTCTTCGGCATCTTTTTCTCTTTCGTTTTCGAAAAGTTCCTTCGCTGGAAGCATGAGCACGGCGTTCCCCACCACAGCCACATCAAGCCGGTGGGCCGGATCCTTCTCGTTTCCGACGGTCTGCATAATTTCGTGGACGGGGTTCTGGTGGGCGCGAGCTACATCACCAGCCGCCAGGTCGGCGTGGCCACCACGATCGCGGTGATCCTTCACGAGGTGCCCCATGAGATAGGCGATTTCGGGGTGTTGATTGACGCCGGTTATTCCTGGGAGAAAGCCATGCTTTTCAATTTCTTCACCGGCTGCATCGCCATCGCGGGGGTTCTGGCGGCTTTCGTCTTCCAGGCGGGGACGAGCCGGTTCTCGCCGATCGTGCTTCCCATCACGGCGGGCTCGTTCCTCTATATCGCCGGCTCCAACCTGACGCCGGAACTCCAAAAGGAGAGCGCTCCTTTGAAGTCGCTCCTTCAATTCGCCGCCATGATCATGGGCGTCGGGTTGATGCTCCTCCTGCTTCGTTTAGAATGAAACCGGCCTGGCTCCTTCTTCTCCCCTGCCTTTTCCTTCCTTCGCCGGGCCGCGCTCATGAGCTGACAGTTCGCCCCCTGCGGATTGAGCTCAGGTGCGATTCACGCAAGGTGCGCGTCACAATCAAGGCCCACATGCTGTATTGGACCGAAGATATCCTCGGAGTTCGCCGTTTGCCGACCACGCGCTGGCCGACGACCCTGCGGGGAAAGGCCAAAGATTATATCGATTCTCATTTTTCCCTCGCGGTCAACGGCGAACGTCTGTCGGGAAATCTGGCGGACTGCAGCTACGTTGAGGAATTCTGGAAAGTGAGTTCCGGAGGGACGATCGTCTTCCGGCTGGCCTATCCCTTGCCCAACCGGTTTCTCGGCGGTTTGCCGGCGGGTTCCACCCTCAGCGGCCGGTCAAATTTCTATCTGGAGGCCCTGGGAGATTTACGCGAGATCCGCGATCCCGCGGAAGTCGAACGGGAAACGCGGTGGTTCCGGACCGATCTTTTTGTCCTTGGGCGTGTGGGGCGCTATTTTGTTTTGACGCCGGGTTCGACGGATTTCAGCGCGCCCTGGGAAGAATCGCTTCGAACCTCCTCTCAAACCGCCGTGGAATACTTCCGGGATGGGTTCAGGTGGATATTTGTTCATTCTGCCCTGGCGCTCCTTGTTTTAGCGGCGGTATTGCGCCTGGCCCTTCCGCGTCCGGCGCTGTGGGATTCGTTCTGTTTATTAATGATTTTCACGGTTTCATCTTTGTTATTCCCGCATTCTGTCAGCGAGATGGGGGCCCCGCCGGAACATCTGGCCATTGCCCGAGGGTTTTTTCTGGCAGGGATCGCGGGGTCGAGCGTCCTTCTGGCGGCCGTCTTCTATGGCTTCCTGTTCATTTATCGTGCGCGATTACAGCGGATTTATGCCTCGGTGTGGGAGAGGGTGTTCCTTTCGCACGTCCGGTTTTTGTCCCAGATCCTGATTGCCGTAAGCGCTTACTTTTTGTTCTATGATTTGATCGGACGATCCGGATGAACACCATCACATTGCAGGGCGTCACGAAGCGTTACCGGCGGGCTCATTTGGGCCGGGTCAGAGAGACCCTGGGAGTCTCTTCCTTGAGTCTTGAGGTCAAGGCAGGGGAGGTCTTCGGCCTGCTGGGCCTGAACGGTTCGGGTAAGACCACGACGATCAAACTCATCCTGGGTCTTCACGCTCCGAACGCGGGCACTGTGGAGGTTTTGGGGAAACCCATGCCGGACCTCGATGTCCTGGGGAAAATCGGCTATCTTCCCGAGGGAGCTTACATCAACCGCTATCTTTCAGGGCGGGAAGCGGTCGCGCTCTTCGCCACGCTCTCCGGGGTCCCCCCCGCCCGGCGCGGGAGGGCGGTGGACGAGGTTCTGGAAAAGGTGGGGATGGCTCGGGCCGCCTCCCGGCGGATCTCTGAATACTCCAAAGGGATGCTCCAGCGGATCAGCCTCGCGCAGGCGCTCGTGCACGATCCGGAAATCCTTATCTTGGATGAACCCATCACGGGCCTTGATCCTCTCGCCATGAGGGAAGTCAGGGCGCTGATTTTGTGGCTCAAAGGGCGGGGCAAGACGGTTTTTTTCTCCTCGCACGACATCTCAGAGGTGGAAAAAGTCTCAGACCGCATCGGCATTCTCGCGGGCGGCCGCCTCGCGAGGCTCGTCGAGCCCTCCGAGTGGCGCGGCCGCGAGGGCCGCCTCGAGGAGATCTTTGCCTCGACCGTCACGCGCTCGGAAGACATCGGGCCCATCCGGTTCCAGCCATGAAGGCCATCTCCGCGATCATCGGCTATACGCTCAAACAGCATCTCAGGCACCGGATGTACCTGACGGTGGGGCTTTTTGGCCTGGTCCTTTTGGGCGGGTCCCTTGTGGTGTCGTCGCTCGCCGCCGAGGAGCAGGTCCGAATGCTCCTGGACCTCGGCCTGGCCGGCACCGAGCTTCTCGCCCTCCTCGCGATCGTGTTCGTGATGGTCAACCTGATTCTCGAAGAGATCGATTCGCGCAGCATCACGCTGATCCTCGCCCATCCGGTGAGGCGCTCGGAGTACATCCTGGGACGCTTCTTGGGGACGTTCCTTTCCATCGCGATGGGAATGGCCGCGATGGCCGTCCTCCACGTGGGGGTGCTGATGTTGGCGGGCTGGTCTCCCCGGTGGATCTACGCGATCGCCTGGGCCTCTTCCCTCGGCAAGGTGGCCGTGGTGGGGTCTCTGGCGCTCCTGCTCTCCCTGTTTTCAACCTCGGCGGCCTCTTCGATGACGTTCACGATCTTTTTCTGGATCCTGGGCCACTTCTCCGAGGAACTCAGGTTCCTGGGGGAGAAGGCGGGCAACGGCCTGGTCAAAGCCCTCATTTGGATGATCGGAGAGATCACGCCCAATTTCAGCTACTACAATATCCGCGATTTCTGGGCGGCGCCCCTCCAGCCTCCACCCGCCTGGTTCGGCTGGATGGCGGCTTACACGCTCGCTTACGTCGGCGTCTGCCTGTTTCTCTCGAATTTCCTGTTTTCTCAGAAGGAGTTTTAATGGAGTTGTATTCCCCTCACCCTAACCCTCCGGCACCCCCTCCACCGGCCATCCCAGTGGGGAACCACTCCCGTGGTTCCCCCTACCCGCATAGGGAGAGGGGATTCCAATGTTTGATCCTAGTCGGTTTGGTTTCTCTCCTTATTTTCTCCCAGCGTAAAATCCGTTCTCTTTACACGCTTCCCTTCCCTCATTTTCAGGAGCTGGTCCTCGGGCCTGAAGGCCTGCAGGATGTGGTAACGATTCTCGCCGGGTTCCGCTCGGTGGCGGCCGACGTCGCCTGGGTCCAACTCCTGCAGAACACCTCGAGCGGCGGGCCTCTTGAGGAGAACGCTCAAGGGACGTTCCTCACGTTAAAAAAGGATACGCTTAGGGTCACGCGGATCGACCCATATTTCCGCGAAGCCTATCTTTTCAGCGCCGGTATTCTCGCCTGGTTTCAGCATGTCAACCGGCCCGAGGAGGCGCTCGATATCCTTCGGGAGGGGATCCGGAACAACCCCAACGACTGGGTTTTCCGCAGTTACGTGGGAGCGATCGTCTACAAGAGGAAGGAGGATTTCGGCAAGGTCGCGAGTTTGCTGGAGGACGCCGTCCGCCAACCGGATTGCCCCGGTCTCGTCAAGGCGATCCTCGCGAATACCTACAAGAAGACGGGGCAATACCGGAAGGCTTTGAATCTGTGGGAGTCAATCCTGGACGATCCGCGGAACAGCGACTATCACGCCCGTGCCCGGGAGCAGATCCGGGAGTTGGAAGGAAGTTTCAATCGTCGCTATTGAAGGAAGTAGTTGAAATCCTGCAGATCCTCCAGTTGAGCGCCTTTGCCATTGCCATTGTTCAAGCGATTGGCGGCAAGCGAGCTCAGGTCGATGTAAGCATAGTGGTTCAGATAATTGAGGAGGCTCGCGGCAGAAAGCGTTGGACCGTTGCGGGGGTCAAACATCACGGCCAAACTGGTGATACCTACAGCGGTGAGCTGGGGAAGTAAGCGCGCGATCGCTGTGGCCCCGGTTTGAAAGGTCCCGGTTCCACCATTGTATCCCAGGAACTGGGCGAAGGTCGGCAGGCTTTGAGGCGATAGAGCCGAGAAAAACTGACTGAAATTCCCCCCCGAGCTCGGTAATTGAGTCAGGAGTTGATTGACGGCGGCCTGGGAAGGTCCGTCGAGAGTTTTGACCCAGGCATTAAAGCCTCTTTGCTGCTGAAGGTTTTGGAATACCTGGGCGGCGACGGGTTGGGTTTGGTTGCCCGAAGCTGCCGCGCCGGGATTGGAAACGACCTGAGCCGGTGGAGTAACCGCACCCGAAGATGTTGGGCCGGCCCCGGTCGCGGTGCCATTGCCCCCCGCGCCAGAGACCGCGTTAGCGGCGACCTGTACAGGAGCGGTCGGCGCTAGGTTAACCGAAGTTCCCCCATTCACTGCGGCAGAGGGAGCGGGTTTGGTTGGCTTGGCGGGCTGATGCATCGGTGTGGAAATCTGGGGCGAAATTGTTCGGACCGGTTGCGGAGTCGGTGCTGTGGGTTTGGTTTGGACACT
>Ga0207100_1028_pt2 | contig 27480 bp, 26 predicted proteins | sample Alteio_BWMinHeat_82_FD_153520 | JGI IMG/M metagenome (GOLD analysis project Ga0207100, IMG submission 153520) | Enriched cells from forest soil in Barre Woods Harvard Forest LTER site, Petersham, Massachusetts, United States -... | ecosystem: Environmental > Terrestrial > Soil > Temperate forest >...
TATCAAAGCTACCTCAGGAAACGAAGCCCTCGAACAGTTGCTGAAAAACGACATCGCTGTAATCCTTATTGACGTGAATATGCCCGAAATGGACGGTTTTGAATTGGCGGCCATGATCCGCCAGCATCCGCGCTTTGAGCAAACGGCTCTGGTTCTCATCTCAGCCGTACAGATGACGGATTTGGACCAGCTCAGAATCGGGGTTCCTGGGGCTCGGCCGGCCGGGCCGAGTGGCTTTACGGGCTGTAGAACGCGCGCGCAGGGCGGCTTAGGACGACTTAAAGCCTAAGTGGTCGTAGAGCCACGCTTCTTCAATTCGGTTGACGAAGAGGCATCCCGGCACAACAATAGACGGGTTGCCGTGACGCAAATTGCGTTTCGCTGGACTTTCTAGAACGCTGCAAAGACCATGAAGAAAAAAGTCAACATTTTGATGGTCGACGATCACCCTGGCAAGCTCTTAAGTTACGAGGCGATCCTTGCCGGGCTTGGCGAGAACCTTATCAAAGCTACCTCAGGAAACGAAGCCCTCGAACAGTTGCTGAAAAACGACATCGCTGTAATCCTTATTGACGTGAATATGCCCGAAATGGACGGTTTTGAATTGGCGGCCATGATCCGCCAGCATCCGCGCTTTGAGCAAACGGCTCTGGTTTTCATCTCAGCCGTACAGATGACGGATTTGGACCAGCTCAAGGGATACGAACGGGGAGGAGTTGACTACATTTCCGTTCCGATTGCTCCCGACCTCCTGCGCGCCAAGGTCAAGATGTTCGTGGAGCTGCATAGGAAATCCCGGCAGCTGGCGGAGAAGAATCAGCAGCTACGATTACTCTCTAGCCGCTTGCTTGCGGCTCAAGACGTAGAGCGGAGGCGCATTGCACGTAACCTTCACGACAGCTTAGGACAGTATTTGGCAAGCGTTAAGATGAACTTGGATCTGCTGAGCCCCAGCGTTTCATCGGGCGGTGCGGCGTTCCTATCGAGCGCAAAGGACTCGTTAGACCAATGTATTGCTGAAACACGTACCATCTCGCATCTTCTACATCCTCCGATGCTGGACGAGGCAGGGTTTGGATCTGCGGCTCGTTGGTATGTTGAAGGGTTCGCGAAGCGTAGCGGCATCGAGGCAAGATTGGACTTGCAAGCCGAGATTGCGCGGCTACCAGAATCTATAGAGGTGGCTCTGTTCCGCATCTTGCAAGAGAGCCTCACGAATGTTCATCGACATTCCGGTAGTTCCTCGGTTGAAATTCAGCTGAAAACTACCGATGGCTACGCCACACTAACAGTGAGAGATTTTGGTCATGGTATGCCGGCAGAGTTACTGAACGGATTTGATCAGCACCGCGCTCGGCTCGGCGTCGGTCTGAGCGGTATGCGAGAGCGCGTTAACGACCTGCGCGGAAAGCTAGATATTAGATCCAGTGAGCACGGTACCACCATAGTTGCTACCGTCCCACTGCTAGGAACTGGCTTTACAGATTCGGCAAAATCGGACGAGAAGCTGAGCACCACTCTTTCAGGAACGGTCGAGAAAGTCATCGAGTCTCCACACCCAAGCGTACCGGAAAGAGCACAAATCGCCATTGAAGGCGCCGAGGAGCTTTATCGCGAGATTCGCGTCGAGAATACATTGAAGGACGAGAAGGGCCAAGACGCAGCTCTCAAACAGGGTGCGCCGGTGGTTGTAACGATCGAGGCAGACGCGCAAGACACAATGAAGAAAGACTAGCCACCTACTTTAAGTCGTCGAGTCTCAAAAATACAGAGTGTACTGTATCGTCCATTCGCCGCATCTCCGCTATAAAAAGTTGAGGTGTGACGTGCGGAGCATTGGAATTGCGAAGATTGCCAGCGAAATTGTGCGTCTGGCGCAATTACAGCGTGACCTGCTGGAAGCAGTTCCCATTCACAACTGGACAGAGACGCAACAAGACGGATATCGCCTGAGACAGCGTCGAATTTCTGAACTCTGCACCGAAATCTGCGAAACTGACCTGCCCTCGGCTGCCTGAGGCCCGAGGCAGACAAAGGCGCTGACGGCGACCAACGCGCTGCCAGCACCTCAGCTGCTTCTCGCGTCGCTTGGCGAAAACTCGGTCGGGATCCGCGTGCTGCTTCCGCAGCTCCTCGCGCTCAGACTGCACAGAGATGGCGATCTCTATCCCGCGGCGTTCGACATCCTCGACGAGATTGCGCAGAACACTATGGATCGCCTGACTAATCTTGGGGCATCGGCTAGTCCCAACGTGGCGTAGGGCATTTTGGCACCCACCCAATGAGTGGCACGAGTAGCGCAATCAGACTTTGTGGAGGTGATTCAGCGCTTTGCTGCCCGCCCACAGCGCTACAACACATAACGCGAGGATCAGAAAGGTGGTCATTTCTTGATTTCCTCCTTGCACATATTGCCAAGCTTAGTGAAGCGATAAGCGAAAGCCACACGGGACAACTCTCCTGATTCCGTCTCATCAAATCCCCGTGTGCTACTCTCAATGACCGAGAAGTGGATGTAATCGTAGACGTCAATGTCTTCTACTCTGACCAGCAAGCCCGTTGGGTCTTCGCAGATATCACCTTTTGCGAGTTGAAGATCATACACCATTGTCTTAATCCCCAGTTGTCGTGGGAATTTCAATACCCAAACTTCTCACGACCGATGACCGCTAGCGGAGAAGTGCTGGAACCCCGTAATTCTTGGGGCTCCAGCATGTTTAGTCAGGATAGTATTCTAAGCTGACACCGCTCGACGCTGCGCACGACTCTCACGGATCGAGGCAACACCTCGGCGGATGTTCAGCCAACCGTTTTCCTGAAAGAGATGGAAAAGGTCATAGCTGTAGGGAACCTCGCCGGTGATGATCTCTTCTTTTCCCTGATCATCGGTAACGGAGAAGGCAACCTGCACCGGTTCATCGGGCGAGTTTTGCTTGGTAAAGTGGACGAGTTTTACGTTGAGGGTTGCTTGCTCTTGAGCTTGAGTTTGCATCGGCATTGTTTTTCCCCTCGTCCCTAGTTGGGCACTGAGTTGTTCACCCTAAGAAACAACGAAGTGCAAGTCAAGCCGACATCGCTACATTTTTGTAAAACTTTTTCCACCGGGCACAATTTGCATAGCGCCGCACTTAGATCAGAACCAGAACACATGAAGATTCTTTCCTTAAAGGTGTGGCTGCGCTTCTTCTCGTGAACCCGTTTAATGAGTTGTTGTGTGTCGGTTACAAAGCAAAGACGAACCGAGCCACTGGATTCCGGTCAGGAGTTGAGGACGACGAATATCGAATCATACAGTGTTCTATGTAGATTCTGTGTAGTTCTGCTGAGACAGATATAGGTGCAAAGGGAAATATGATTACAACGAGAACGCTTACCAACGATCTGGCCACTATGGAACGGCAAGACCTCATCAAGAAATCTGGCTATGAATACAACAGACGCCGGAGATCCTGAGCAGCGATACGAACTAACGCAGGCTGGCGACGAGAAGTTCTGGGCGTATGAACTGGAACATCTCTCGGACGCAGACAAGACGACGTTGGAGCGATCTGGATACGGCGTCACAGCAGAAGGACTGAAGCTTTACATCGACGAAACCCAGCCGTGAAGACGCGCGATGCAAGACCCCGTGACCGTGTCCACGTGCTCGGCAACGATCTCCCATCATTGCCGACTAGCGAACTCCCGCAGTTGTTCTACTTGATTACGGTTGTCCTGCTTGTCGGTGCTCACGCGGCAGTAGAGTGCGGCTCTCATGGGCGGACCGTATCATCAGTCGGACGATGGTTACACAATTATTTGACTCAATCGTGTACTACAAACACACGAGTTACTAAGTCAGAATCAGGAACGTTTGTTGATACACGAGTAGCTATACGGTCGAGACAGGTAGTAGCTGAGTATGTACTGAATCGGGCTTCAATCGCGGACGTCGAATGACTCTATGGAGAAGCGGCGGAAGGCAGATCGCATACGGGCATGGGGACGACGTGTCTACAGTTTCGCTGGGTGCCGCTGCTGGCGGCCGCTAAATATCCATCAAGAGTTATCTGAGCGGTTCGCCAAACAGCGCAAAGGCCCCTCCGTTTAAGGAGAGGCCTCGCCGTTATCTTCCATAGCCTACCTAGTCGTGATCGTGCTCATCCCAATCGTGTTCCTTGTGCCAGCGGCGCTCGTGTTCCTCCCACCACTGATGCCGCTCACGCCAGCAATGCTCCCGCGCATTATGCAATTCACGACGCTCGTGATTTGCCTGTCTACTGTGGCGTCCGTGTCTCTGGATTGCCTCGTGGAGTTCGTGGTCTGCGTGAGCGACTCGGCGCTGACATTCGTCGAGGTCTTCTGCGTGAAGGCGCGGCACTACGGCGGAAAGTAGAACCGCTGCGAGAACGACTAGCGAGAGAAGAGACGTTCTGACAGTTTTCATTAACGGCCTCCAATCGTTGTCCTAACAATGCGATTCCTTGGATGCTACAGGTCGGCTGGAGGTTTTTGCGTATGGTAGCTATTTCGCAAGCAACCTTTCAGCGGGCCAATTTGTGAAAATGCGTTCCAGCCCCTGCTACAATCCGTCCCGAGGGGGACCTCAATGGGAGACGTGTCTTTAATAACTAAGCAGTTGAAACAGGAACGTGACCGCGTAGAGAAGCAGTTGTCTGGTTTGAATGCGGCGCTTACGGCGTTTGCGAATGTTTATGGTCGCGGTAAGCCGACGCGCAAACGTCGGAAGATGTCAGCAAAGAGTCGGGCTAAGATAGCGGCTGCGCAGAGACGGCGTTGGGCCAAGTTCAGGAAGTCGGCCACGAAGTAAGAGTCTCCGTCACACGGAGGCAGCCTCATCAAGAGTCAACTTAGCAGTCATGTTCCGACGAACTTGAAGTACATGCTCAGTTTCGACACTTCATCTGGGCTGAGGATCTGCAAGAACGACTTGTCGAACATCAGCAACTGCCCCATAACGGTTGCCTCACACGTCACCACGCGCACACCATGCGTGTCGTGCATGTGCGTCGGAGCAAAGAAGCGGGCAAGCGATTGACCTTCCCTTAATCCAACCCTAACATGTCAGCCAATGGCTACGCCCTCCCAACCCGTTGGACAGACGGTTTCTCATTACCGCATACTCCGCAAGATCGGCGGCGGGGGCATGGGTGTGGTGTACGAGGCAGAAGACCTGAAGCTCGGTCGCCACGTCGCCCTGAAGTTCCTTCCCGACGAACTTGCCAACGACGCGCAGGCACTCAGCCGTTTTCAGCGCGAAGCCAAGTCTGCCTCTGCACTGAATCATCCGAACATCTGCACCATCCACGAGATTGACGAGGCCGAGGGACGAACCTTCATCGCCATGGAATTGCTGGAGGGGCAGACACTCCGGCGCCGGATCAGTGGCAAGCCTCTGGAGATCGAGACGGTGCTCGATCTGGGAATCCAGATCGCCGATGCTCTGAACGCTTCCCACTCAGAGGGCATCATCCACCGCGACATCAAGTCTGCCAATATTTTTGTCACCAAGCGCGGGCACGCCAAGATTCTGGATTTTGGGCTGGCAAAGGTCGTCGTCACGCCTGAAAGCATCGCCATGAGAGCCTCGACCATCGAGTCCGAAGAACATCTCACCAGCCCGGGGATCTCTGTGGGAACCGCGGCCTACATGTCTCCAGAGCAAGTGCAGGCCAAAGAGTTGGACGGTCGCTCGGATCTGTTCTCTTTCGGTATCGTTCTCTACCAGATGGCTACAGGGGAGTTGCCCTTTCAAGGAGCCAGTACGGGTCTCATCACGGAGGCCATTCTCAACCGCGATCCGGTGCTTCCCATGCGAGTCAATCCCGACATCCCACCGAGCCTCCAAGAGGTAATCCACAGAGCCTTGGAGAAGGACAGAAACTTGCGCTATCAGCACGCTGCCGACATGCGGGCTGAGCTGCAACGGCTAAAGCGAGATGCGGGGTCAGGCCGGAGATCTTCAGAAGAAGCAGAATCGGTTCTGACACCAACCACAAGTCGTTTGTCCTCGATCTGCAAGCAGAGGGCCCCGCGAATCTCCAAGATCATTGACTCGCTTGCAGTTTTGCCCTTCGAAAATGCGAGCGGCGATCCTGAGCACGAATACCTCAGTGACGGGATTACTGGGGTCGCGGGCACCCCGACCGGTGGTGGTCTTTACAGGAGCCGCGGGATTTACGTTCCATGCGAAAAACGCGCAGGGACAAGACACAACAACCAGCGCAGTTTTCACGTTCGTGACCGAGGACGGAACGATCGTGGCGTGGGGTCCAGGAATCAACCCAACCGACCTTCCTAATGACGCATTTGTGGTTGTGGATAAATCCAAGACTCCCTCCGCCAATGAGGGTGCGGTCTACAAGGGCGCCACGATCGCTCAAACGAAAACTGGTGGACCGTTTTTTCTGTACGTCGCGAACTTTCGCTCAGGTCGCATCGAGGTTTACGCCACCAAGTTCAAGCGCGTAGAACTCGACGATGCTGACAATGACCATGGTGATCAAGCGTTCACTGATCGTAAGAGCGGCTTCGCCCCGTTTAACGTGCAGGAGGTAAGCGGAAATCTGTACGTCACATACGCGAAACAGAATGCTAGCAAGCACGACGACTTCGACTTCCCGGGCCTCGGATTCGTGGACAAATTCTCTCTTGCAGGCAAGCGGCTACAGAGATTGGAGCAGTGGCCGTGGCTCAATGCGCCCTGCAGGGTTGCGATCGCACCGGCGAATTTCGGGTTCTTCAGCAACCAGCTGCTCATCGGCAATGCAGGGAGCGGACAGATTGCTGTCTACGACGTCGACAGCGGGCATTTCGATGGCCTACTCCGCGATGCAAGTGGACATGCACTACAAAACGATCGCCTGTGGGCGCTACGCTTTGGCAACGACCAGGGTGCTGGACCGAGCAATTGGCTGTTCTTCACCGCCGGGAACATTGCTAAAAAGCTTGGGATATCCGTCAACACACTTCAGAGGTCGCTGAGGGCTGGGTGAGTAGAACGCAAGTTTGGCGGTGGTCCACCCCAACTTCCAATGGCGCCCCGGCGGTTAGTGCGCGATGTCTGCGGGCCTCAACCATGCATTCTCGGCATTACCGCTCCGTTTGTCTTCTGGCTTGTCTCAGGCTCTGCTCTAGCGGGCCGGTCGACTCCTCGTCAGGACCGAGGATGCGGTTTACTCGGCCAGTGCCTAGACTGCCGACCGCGGGGTTTTCTGTGACCGGTGCCCGAGGAACCCAGGTGACGGTGTGTGTCTCCGCCTGGTAAGTGAAGATCATTGTCGAGAACACCACACTTGCACGACCTACCCTATCTGTGTCTCGACCTTAGCGATTTCAGCCTGACGCTTCACGATGGCATCTCCGATTGGCGGTCCTTGGAAGCGACCGCGTTCGATCCCGAACCAAATGATCATGAGCAACACGAAAATTCCGATCGAGTAGTTGACAACCACATGGAACGGAGGTTGCATGCCGGCATAGGCAAGGACAATTACGCCTATAACCGTGATTGCGGCGAATGGCTTGGAGAGTCTCCCCAGGGTAAAAGGCCCAAATTCCCTCCAGATCTTGCCCTCAGCCACTAAGCCTGCCGCAATTGGCATTGCGTACGAAATATAGAGGAAGACCGCGCTCGCCGCCGAGAGCGCGGCGAAAGCTGGTGTATAGAGTATCGCCGCGACCGAGAAGAAAGCCGTGAACCAGATCGCTGCAACCGGCGTGCGATGGGCATGGCTGACTGATTTTAAGGCTTTCGAAAACGGTAGTCCGTCGTCGCGGGCGAAGGCGTAGATCATCCGCGATGTCGAGGTCACCGCTGCCAGAGCGCAGAGGTAGTTGCCAAGAACGAGACCTATCGCCAGAAAGTGACGCAGGGTGTTCGGCAGAGGCAAGTGGTTAAAGAGATAGAACCACGAATGCGCGCCCTCGCGAGCCGCCGCCCCAAGGTCCGGTATAGCGGTTATGAACGATACCGCCATTACGAAACCGAAGACCACTGACCAAATCACAGCCTGCAGCATCGCTCGCGGCACAGCACTACGAGCATTAACCGTCTCCTCCGAGGTATTCGCGGAAGCGTCGTAACCCGCGATTGTATATAGCGGGTAGAGCAAGCCGACTAGGAATGCCACGAAAGGCGCACGCGCCTGAGGATAGAAACCGCCGCCTGGATGACCTGTGTTGTTGGTGAAATGAAAAATGCGCGAGAAATCATGTGTCGCGCCAAATGCGAACATGACGACTGTTAGCACAACAGCCACAACGAAGATCAAATAGCCGGAAAAATCTGTCAACAGTGTCGTGACGCGGATACCAAAATGGTTGAACAGGCCTTGGGAAGTCAGGATCAAAATAACCGCTATCGTCTGACGCACGTCAAACGACACACCGAAGCCCAAGCTGGTGGCCGCCCAGCCAGAGATATCAACACCGAAGATACCGCCGAGGACCATGTCCCGGAAGAGTTGGAACACGCCAACATCTACTGAGGCGATAACAAAGACGAGCGCGATAATATTGAGCCACGCCGTGGTCCAGCCCCAACCACGCCCTCCAAGGATGGAAGACCAATGGTAAAGGCCGCCTGCGGTTGGGTATGCCGATGCGATCTGACCCATCGAACAGGCGACGACCACAGCAAAGAAACCGCCGATCAACCAGCCGACCGTGGCGGAAAACGGACCACCGGCCGACAGAGCATTTGGGAACGCGGTGATGCTTCCCGCGAGGACGCAAATTAGCGAAAACGAGATCGCGAAGTTCGAAAAACCGCTCATGCGGCGTGAGAGCTCCTGCGCATAGCCCATGCCGTGCAGAGCCTTGGCATCGTCATCGAGAACCGACTTGTCTAAATTTGTAATCGATGTTTCCTTTCCCATGGCGATAGAGGACTACCGGTGCAGTCTTTGCTTTTAGGGGGATTGTGGAACGGCGTAATTTGCGGACGGCTGCGGCAGCGCTGATGGCGACCCTTCTTGCTCCATTGCACCTCCTGCGCGCCGGGAAATCATCGATGGCCTTTGGGCCATATCGCGAAACCAATCCACAAAATTGCGAAGATCACACAGGCGACCCAGGCCGACAATAGATGAAGGGCTGCCGCAACCATCACAATTTAGTCCAACTAGCAGGACCACGTAGGGCCAATCGATGTGATCTTTGGCGGGCACGATACTTGCGCCCCTTTGACTGCCAGCGGCTTTCGCTCTTTCAACTTGCTGCTAGCCAGGCAATTCGATTCGGTCTGGGTGTTTCTTATCCCGCTCGTGCTCTTCGGCAAGGACCTTCTCGAGCCACTTTGCTTGCGTTTCCGCAACCCACTTATCCACTGACGCTGGATTGTGGCCTATGAAGAACTCCTCGCCACAGTTGTCGCACCTGAGCGTCCCCCATCTCCTGGAAACCTGCAGTTTTCTCGCTACTACTCTTCTTTATTGCCACCGCTCTCATCTATAGCCCCACGGCCCGCTTGGTACTCAGTCGTCGGTAATCTCTGCCAGGTCAAGCTGAAACTAGACTCCTCAGGGACGCTCGACCTTCGCCATCCATGCCACGGTCATCCCAAACAGATCCGACGATTTCCGATTGGCGGGCTCAAGGCACCATGCCTTCTTCCATCCATTGTTTAAACAACTCCATCTGGTTAGCCGGCCAAGGGCCATCACAGGGCATGCTGCCGTCCTCTAAACGTGCATAGATCGCGCCTGCTTGCGCTTTGACATCTTCGTAGGATGAGAGGTCGAGCCCGTACTCCTTCATGCTGTCGATGTCAGGGCTATCGCGAAACAGTGGCCGAATGTCAACCGCGAACCTTAACGCCATTGAACAACCTCCAGATAATCCCAGTCCGCTGTCCTTCGTGGGAAGAGCGAGTTCCTGTACTCCGACGTGTACTCCCTAAAGAACGTCAATTATCAAGTCGCTTGTAATCAATATTGTAGCGACGTTTTTAACCTTCGCATCGTAAGATTATTTCGAGAGCACAGCCAGCGCTTCTCTGAACAACCCGTCGAAGGGGACCGTTTTGCCGTTCCTGGAGGCCGCGGCCAAGGCCTTCTCCGCCGCTGCCCGTTGATATCCCAGATTCATTAATGCCGAGAGGACGTCTTCCTCGATGGGAGTCATGCTGGGTGTCGCGGGAATCTCCCCGGCCTTTTCGACGGTCAGCTTATCTCGCAACTCGAGGACCATGCGCTCGGCAGTTTTTTTGCCGATGCCTGGAATTCGGGTGAGCCTTGCGATATCACTGCCGCGAATGGCGTTGACCATCTCGTCGGCCGCCATGCCGCTCAGAATGGTTATGGCGAGCTTGGGGCCGATGCCGCTGACGGTGATCAGCTTTTCAAACAGCGTCTTCTCGGCAGGACGCAGAAATCCGTAAAGCGCAATCATGTCTTCCCGCACATGAGTGTGAATGTGGAGTGCAACCTCGCCGCCAGCTGCAGGCAAACCGGAGTAGGTAGGAATGCTGATGGTGACGTCGTAGCCAACGCCGCCAGTCTCAACGATGGCCTGGTTGGGACGCTTCGCCAGCAGCTTTCCGCGCAGATGGGCAATCATAGGGGCCAGTCGTCGGTCGTCAGCCGTCGGTCGTCAGCAAAATCTGGTTGTTCTGAAGACTGACAACTGACTACTAGAATAGCGAACTCTGCTTGCGGTTCGGTGTGATTCCGAAATGCTCGTAGGCCAACTGGGTCGCGACGCGTCCGCGCGGCGTGCGATTCAGAAACCCGATCTGGATCAGGAACGGTTCGTAGATCTCTTCAATCGCGTCCTGCTCCTCGGCCAGGGCCGCCGCCAGGGTGTTCACGCCCACCGGTCCGCCCTGATATTTCTCGATGATGGTCAGCAACAGCTTGCGGTCCACCTCGTCGAAGCCGTGACGATCGACTTCCAGCATCTGCAATGCAGCCTGAGCAGTTGGCATGTCAATTTTTCCCGCGCTGCGCACCTGAGCAAAGTCGCGCACCCGGCGCAGCAAGCGGTTGGCGATGCGGGGAGTTCCACGGGAGCGGCTGGCAATTTCAAGCGCACCGGCGTCGTCGATCTCAACTCCAAGAATCTCCGCCGACCGCTCCACAATAATGCGCAAATCTTCGTGGGTATAAAACTCCAGCCGCAGCACGATGCCGAAGCGCGAGCGCAGTGGCGACGATAGCAGACCGGCGCGGGTGGTCGCGCCAATGAAGGTGAATGGCTTCACGTCCATGGTATGAGTGCGCGCGGATGGCCCTTGCCCGATCATAATGTCCAGCTTGTAGTCTTCTAGCGCCGAATAAAGGAGCTCCTCGAGCGCCGGCTGCAAGCGATGCACTTCGTCAATAAACAGGACTTGCTTGTCGCGGAGATTGGTCAGGATGGCAGTGAGGTCGCCCTTGATTTGCAGGGTTGGACCGGAAGTCTGCTGAAAGGGCACGGCCAGTTCGTTGGCGATGATGGTGGCGAGAGTAGTCTTGCCGAGACCGGGCGGACCGTACAGCAAAACGTGATCCAACGCCTCGCCGCGTGATCGGGCGGCTTCAATGGCGACGGCTAGGTTTTCTTTGACCTTGGGCTGTCCGATGAACTCTGCCAATCGCTGCGGCCGCAGTTTCAACTCAAACGATGAATCGTCCCCGACCGGCGCCGCGGACACCAGTCGCTGCTTCAGATCGGGAATGTTTCTGGCGGTAGCCACTGACTGGATGGTAAGGCGAAAAGGGAAATTGGGCAATTGTTGTGGCGGGCACCGGAGCGATCGTGTGGGGCGGACACTCTTGTCCGCCGCCTTTGCAGTTGATTGTTGCTTTGCGATCGTGCGGGAGCCTAGTTCCTCAAGCTGCGAAGGAGTTATTCGGCGTAAAGCCCAAGTCAAAGGCGGCGGACAAGAGTGTCCGCCCCACACCTAGGAAACCGGCCTTACGCGCGCGCCTTTGACGGTTCCTTCTCGCCTACCCGCTTGCTAACTTCGAAGATCATCTTTCCAGTTTTCTTGTCAGCATCTACGACTAGGTGATCGCCATGCAGCACCTCGCCGTCGAGGATCTTCAGCGCCAGCGGGTCCTGCACCAGCTTCTGGATCGCGCGCTTCAGCGGTCGTGCCCCGAAGTTCGGGTCGAAGCCCTCGGTGAAGAGCAGGTCTTTGGCCGCGTCGGTCAGCTCGAGCGATATCTTACGATCCGCCAGCAGACGGCGAACGTCTTCCAGGCGCAACTCGATGATCTTCACCAACTGCTCCTTGCCCAGCGGGCGAAATACGATTGTGTCGTCCACGCGGTTCAGAAACTCGGGTTTGAAATGGCCGTGCAGCGCGTTCATCACTTGTTTCGAAGCCTCGTCGAATTCCTGCTCCGAACGCGTGCCTTCAGACTGCAAAAATGCGGACCCGATGTTCGAAGTCATGATGATGACCGTGTTGCGGAAATCCACCGTACGGCCTCGTCCGTCGGTGAGGCGGCCATCGTCCATCATTTGCAATAGGACGTTGAACACGTCCGGATGCGCCTTCTCGATTTCGTCGAACAAGACCACCGCGTAGGGACGTCGCCGCACCTGCTCGGTCAGCTGCCCGCCTTCTTCGTAGCCCACATAGCCGGGGGGCGCGCCGATCAGGCGCGAGACCGCGTGCTTCTCCATGTACTCGGACATGTCGATACGCACCATGGAATGCTCATCGTCAAACAGGAACTCGGCCAGGGCTCTCGCCAACTCGGTCTTGCCAACGCCGGTCGGTCCCAGAAAAATGAAAGACCCGATCGGCTTTTTGGGATCACTCAAGCCGGCGCGCGATCGGCGGATGGCATTGGCCACGCGTTCGAGCGCGGCATCCTGACCGACTACGCGCTGGCGCAGGCGCTCTTCCATGGTGACCAGCTTCTTGACTTCGCCTTCGAGCATCTTCGAGACCGGAATGCCAGTCCACTTGGAGACGATGCGGGCCACGTCTTCTTCGTCCACTTCCTCTTTCAACATCCGTGTGGGGCGGGCGCCCTCGCCCGCCGCCTTACCCGGTCTGGATTTGTCTTGAGATGATCCGTCGATCTGCGCGGTCAGCTTCTTCAGCTCTTCTTCGGCCTGAACCAGCAGGCCGTAGCGGATTTCCGCCACGCGCTGCAAATTACCTTTGCGTTCCTCCGCCTGTTCCTCGATCTTCAACTGTTCAATCTTCTCTTTCAGCGTCCGGGTCCGGGCAATCAAGTCCTTCTCACGCTTCCAGTTGGCTTTTAGCGCGTTCGACTTCTCGCGTAGCTCCGCCAGTTCTTTCTCAATGACTCCCAATCGTTCTTTGGAATTTGGGTCGCTTTCCTTCTTCAGTGCCTGTTTCTCGATTTCGAGTTGGGTCGCGCGTCGCTCCAACTGGTCGATCTCGGTGGGCATGGAATCGATCTGGATACGCAGCGAGGCCGCGGCCTCGTCAATCAGATCGATGGCTTTGTCGGGCAGGAACCGGTCCGAGATGTAGCGATGCGACAGGGTGGCTGCCGCCACGATAGCGGAATCCTTGATGCGGACGCCGTGATGCACTTCGTAGCGCTCTTTCAGGCCCCGCAGAATGGCAATTGTGTCCTCGACATTGGGTTCGCCGACGAACACAATTTGGAAGCGGCGTTCAAGCGCGGCATCTTTTTCGATGTACTTGCGGTACTCGTTGAGCGTCGTCGCGCCGATGGCGCGCAGTTCGCCGCGGGCCAGCGCCGGCTTCAGCATGTTGGACGCGTCAATCGCGCCTTCCGCTGCGCCCGCGCCGACCAAGGTGTGCAGTTCGTCGATGAACAGAATGGTCTTGCCCTGGGAATCTTCGATGTCCTTAAGGACGGCTTTGAGACGATCTTCAAACTCGCCGCGAAACTTCGCGCCCGCCAGCATGGCGCCCAGATCGAGAGAAACTACGCTCTTGTTCTTCAGGGCTTCCGGAACGTCACCGGAAACGATGCGTTGAGCCAGGCCTTCCACGATCGCCGTCTTGCCCACGCCGGGCTCGCCGATCAGCACCGGGTTGTTCTTGGTGCGGCGGGAAAGCACTTGCACTACGCGGCGGATCTCCTCGTCGCGGCCGATGACGGGGTCGAGCTTTCCGCGGCGGGCCTGCTCGGTCAGGTCGCGGGCATATCGCTCCAGCGCCTGGTACTTGGCTTCCGGATTCTGGTCCGTCACTTTCTGGGAGCCGCGCACTGAGGTCAGTGCCTTCAGGATGGCATCGTAGGTGGCGCCTTGCCGCGCCAGAATCTCCTGGGCTGGGTCACGCTTCAGTTGCGTGATGGCCAGCAGCAGGTGCTCGGTCGAAACATATTCGTCTTTAAAATTGGCAGCTTCCTTGAACGCTCGCTCCAGCAGGTCGTTTGCCACCTTCGCGAGCGTGACTTGCGCAGCTCCGCCGCCGGAGACTTTGGGCAGACGCTCGATCTCGCGGTAAGTTCCGCTCAGCACAGCTTGCGGGCCGATGCCGATTTTCTCCAGCACGGGAAGAATAATGCCTTCCTTGTCTTCGAGCAGCGCTGCCAGCAGGTGTAGCGGCAAGAGTTCAGGGTTGCCGTGCTCGGAGGCGAGGTCGTTGCCCCGCTGCACTGCCTCCTGCGCCTTGACCGTTAGTTTTTCCCAACGTATCGCCATAACAACTCCATTTAGTAATTTTGCAATTGAGTAATTTGGTAATTGAAAGCCTTAAGCATGCGCCCACTTTTGTGGGATTTCAAATTACCCAATTACAAAATTAACGGGAGGCGTGAATGAATACGCCTCCCGTCACAGACGCTCGACAGGACGGGCAAGATGCCCGTCCTCGATCGAGGGAAACTACGCGGCTTTGCCTGGACCCTTGCCTTCCAGGGTCTTTTCGCTGCCCACGTTGACCTTGATCTGCTTGGGCTTGGCTTCGGCCTTCTTGGTCAGTTTGATCTTCAGCACGCCCTTTTCGTAGTCAGCAGAGACGTTTTCGGTGTCCACCGTGTTGGGCAGCGTGAAGGTGCGAGAAAAACTGCCATACTGTCGCTCAACGCGACGGTAGTTCTCTTCTTTCTCTTCCTTCTCGAACTTGCGCTCACCGTGCACGGTCAGAGTGCGGTTCTCGATGCGAACGTCGATGTCCTTCTCGTCAATGCCCGGAACTTCGATCTTCAGCGTAACGCTGTGTTCGTCCTCGTAGACGTCAACGGCGGGGGCAAAGTTCGAGGTGGCCAACGATTCGTCGCGGCCTTCACTGCTACTGAACGACTCATGGAACAAGCGGTTCACGCGTTCCTGCAACGTGTTCAGCTCGCGATAGGGGTAGAAGCGGGTCAATACGGTCATGATCAAATCCTCCTGTTAGAAAACCTTGAAGTCGTCGGAATTCAAGGTGTTAGTTTATAAATTAGCGTAATCGAATCATAAAATATGAGTGTATTGTTGTCAATAAAGATATTTGGCTTATTTTCAATTGCTTACGTAGGCCACAATGCACTTCAAGTACTCGGTTTCGGGGATGTTTAGCAGGATCGGATGGTCCTTGGCCTGTCCGCGGTTTTCCACGATGCGAAGATTTCTGTGGACATCCTGGGCCGAAATTCGCAACACATCCAGATACTGGGCCGGGCTGACGTGATAGGAGCAGCAGCAGCTGACCAGGATGCCCCCTGGCCGCAACATCTTCAGCGCCCGGAGGTTGAGCTCTTTGTACCCGCGCAGGGCGGTTTCCAGGTTGCTCTTGCTCTTGGCGAAGGCGGGCGGGTCGAGGACGATGGTGTCGTAGCGGCGGCCGGCGTCGGCATAGTCGCGCAGAAGATCAAAGGCGTTGGCCTCGACCCATTCAATCTCGTGGCTGTTCAGCGAGGCATTGCGGTCGGCCACTTCGAGCGAGGGGCGGGAGCTGTCGACGCCAGTGACTTTGGAGCAGGAGCTGGCCAGGTGGAGCGCGAAGCCGCCCTGATAGCAGAAGACGTCCAGGGCTTCGCCGTGGGCGAAGCGCGCGGCTGCGGCGTAGTTTTCCCGCTGATCGAGGAATGAGCCAGTCTTCTGGCCCTCGAGCGCCTCATAGTGAAAGCGCACTCCGTTCATGGTGACAACTGTGCTGGTCTTCTCTCCGTGAATCAGGCCTGAGGGCCGGGCCGGCAGTTGCTCCAGTTCGCGGATGCGGGGATCGACCCGTTCGGCGATGGACGCTGGTTTCAAGCGCTGGCTGAGTTCTGCGACGATCACGGCGCGGGCGGGTTCCGCATCCATCGCCTGGGTGAGGGCCTGGATGGAAAGCAAGTCGTTGTAGCGATCCACAATCAGCCCGGGAACAAAGTCGGCTTCGCTGAAGATCACACGATAGGCATCAGTGTCGCGCACGACACGTTCGCGGTAGATGATTGCACCCCGGATACGGTCTTGCAGCAGGCGAGTGAGGTCATCCACCGGGTGGCTTGAAATCATGCGGATCGCAATCTGGGAGGAGCTGCTGTAAAGGGCCGTCCCCAGAAATTTCCCACGCTCATCGCTAATGCCGACAGTCGAGCCCGGAGCCACTCCGTCGGCGGAGACGATGTCGGAGCGGTAGACCCAGACATGGCCGTCCTGCAACCGGCGCACGCCGCGGCGCGAGATTCTTACGACAGGAAGCGAGGAAGTGGTTGGCTTTGAGGGCATTGCCCGATCTTACCTCGGCAGGTGTGGGGGCGGACACTCTTGTCCACCGCTGTTGCTGTTGACTTTGATTTTGGTTTGCAGATCTCGTATGACGCGTCGTTACGATTTCAAGTAAAGTCCGCAAAGGCCGCGGACAAGAGTGTCCGCCCCACACCGGGCTTAGCTGGCTGCGGGGTGTTCTGCGGTTTCGACGGGGGCTTCGCGGAGGGCTTTTTTGAGGTCGGCGTGCAGTTCGTCGAGTTCGGTCATGGGCAACTCCGAGGCCCAGTCCTCAAGCTGTTGCAGGTCCAGCGTGGTGTGAAGGCGCACTCCCGATCTTATGTCTTCAGCAAACACGGCGCTGAAGTCGCCCGGCTGATTTTCGGTGTCGCCAATCTTTCTGCCGGTGTGCGCATCGTAAACCCGGCGGCTGGCGCTGCCATCCGCATTCAGAAAGGCGAAGAAAACCTCGCCCAGATCGTGGTACTCGGCCCGGTAAAACCAGGCCTTGTCCACGTGGGTCTTGGGCCTGGCCCGGCGCTTCGCACTGAGGCTGGGGCGCTCTACCGCCACTCCGGTTGCAGGATCAAAGTACAGCACACGCTGGCAGGATTCGCAGACAATGATCTGTCCGTTGCGTACTTCGTTGTAGGTCTGCGGTCGCAACATGACCTGGCATCCCATGCACTTCTGGTCGCGAACTTCGGCGATCCCCGAGCCGCGAAATTTGGCTACGCGCTCGTACTGGCGCAGCAGGTCTTCGCTCACCCCGGCGCGGGCCTGATTGCGCTTGGCGTTGCACTCCGCCAGCAGCTTTTCGTCTTCGGTGGTGCGCTCGCGGGCGGCAGCTTTTTCTTTCTCGATCTCGGCCATCTCGGCTTTCAGCTCGAGCTCGGCGGCCTTCACGTCTTTGTCGCGGGCGTCAGCGTTGAGCATCAGTTCCAGAATCCTGTCTTCGTTGGACTTGATGTCCTGCTCGGCGAACTGGATTTCGTGCAGCAACGCTTTGTATTGTTCGTTGGTTTTTACAGCGAGGGACTGGTCGCGATACTTGGATATTTTGCCCTGTTGGTCCTGGATGGCGCTTTCGTACTTTCGCTTGGTGGCTTCGTCGGCTTTGACCGCAGCCTTGGCCTTTTCCAGCACGGCTTTGGTTCCAGCCAGCTTTTCCTCGATGGCGGCCACCCGTTTAGGCAACGCAGCGACTTCCTGATTGAGACGGAGTATTTCCCGGTCCGCCTGCTGTAGCTCCATGAGGTGTTGCACGTCTGGAAGCATTGGGCTGATGTAATTTTAGCATGGAGCGCCCAGCGAGCCGGTGCCATGCACAAGCCACGTGGGGACAGGTGTCCTCACCTGTCCAGACGAGCGAAGTCCCGAAACCTGGAAGCGGTGCTGCACAACCCGCTGGACAGCCGAGGGCGGCTGTCCCCACGTGGTTTGTAGTGGAAAAGCCGAAAACCGCACAATCTTGTCATCCACCGGAGCGGAGCGAAGTGAGCGGAGTGGAGAGACCTTGTGTTTAGCTGTTCAGGAGAAACCACCGAGCTTCGCTCGGCCGGGCGGACGAGGGCGTCCGCCTCTACACAACCAGTGATAGGCTTTTAACGAGGCCAAATATCCATGCAGCGTATGAACTTGGGCGACTTCGAACTCACTGCCGTCTCGGACGGGATTTACCACCTTGATGGCGGAGGGATGTTCGGCGTCGTCCCCAAGACCCTGTGGGAGCGCAAGGTAAAGGCGGACGCCAACAACCTGGTGCCGTTGGGCTTGAATTCCGTCGTAGTGCGTACCGGTTCTCAGACCGTGCTGATCGAAACCGGAGCGGGCAACAAGCTGTCGGAGAAGATGGTCAAGATCTATGGTCAGCCCGCTCACTTGTTGGACGAGCTCAGCGCGGCGGGCATTGCGCCGGAAGACGTCGATATCGTCATCAATACTCACCTGCACTTCGATCATTGCGGCTGGAACACGGTGCGCAAAGGCGACCAGATTGCCGCCACCTTTCCCAAAGCAAAATACTATGTGCAGGAAGGGGAATGGACGCACGCGCACGAAAATCAGCGAGACGCGGTCAGCTACATCACGGAAAATTACGATCCGCTGGTCGAAAGCGGGCAGATGAAATTGCTGCGCGGGGACGCGGAGATCGTTCCCGGTGTATTAGTGCGCGTCTATCCCGGACATACACGAAACATGCAGGCCGTTCTGGTCCAAAGCGGCGGGCGTACTGCCTGCTACATCTCTGACCTGATTCCGACCAGCGTTCACCTTGATCTGAACTGGGTAATGTCCTACGACCTGTATCCGATCGAGACCATCGAAAGCCGTAAGCGCTACTACGCGCAGGCCCTGCCGGAGAAGTGGCTGACCATGTTTACCCATGATGCGAACGTACCCTGGGCTTACGTGGCGAAAGATGAGAAGGGGAAGATGGTGGTGGAGGACAGAAAGGCGTGACGCAGCACAAGTTTAAGGTCAAGCTTCTGGGTCAGGCAGGGTCCGAGGTAGCGGCGCTCAAGCCGCCGTTTGACGTGGTCGCGGTCTTCGAGCGTAAGGGGCGGGTGCCGGTCAAGGGCACGATCAACGGATTTCCCTTTCGCAGTTCGCTGATGAATATGGGAGACGGTCACATGATGGTGGTCAACGCCCAACTGCGCGCCGGCGCGAAATGCAAAGCGGGAGACACCGTCACCGTGCTCTTGCAACTCGACGAGGACAAGCGGACGGTTGCGGTGCCGGCCTGGCTGAAGAAGATCATCGCCGGCGACCCCAAGGCCAAGGAGTTCTGGCCGAAACTATCTTTCACTCATCAGAAAGAATATGTGCGCGAGATCGAAGGCGCGAAAAAGCCGGAAACCCGGGACAAACGTGTTGCCGCCGTGGTGGAAGCGCTCCGCAAGGGCCAGCGCAAGAAGTAAGTTCTGTGATCCAACTCTGCGGACATGAATATCCTCTAAGCCTCAAAAATCGTAGAGTATTAATCTGCTTCGGGGCGAAAAGGAGGCTGTATGAAGAAATGCAGCGGCTTTTCGGCTGCGTTGCTGGTCGTGTTCATGGCCCACATTTTGTGGGCGCAAGAACGGGCAGGACAACCAAGAAGCCAGCCGCATGGCGGCGCCCCACAAGCGGGTATGGGACACGAGCAGGGAGTGGGAGGCGGGCACATTCCGCAGCACGGGCCTGCCCCTGCTGCCCCCAAGCAAAATCCACACCCCGAGGGCGAACAACGCCGCACGTTCCAGGACGTGCCGGGGCATCCACCCGCGCCCCACGTGCACGCGGAAAACGATCGCTGGATCGGACACGATACGGGAAGGAGCGATGCCCACTATCATCTCGATCATCCCTGGGAGCACGGCCGTTTCACGGGAGCGATAGGGCCGCAGCATATTTGGCGGCTGCATGGCGGCAATCGCGAGCGCTTCGACGTCGGCGGATTCTTTTTTCAGGCTGCGCCGTACGATTACGACGCGTGTGCTGACTGGCTATGGGACAGCGACGACATCGTGGTCTACCTGGATCCCGACCACGTGGGATGGTACCTGGCATACAACACGCGTTTGGGGACCTATGTGCACGTAATGTATCTGGGGCCCGGCTAGCGCCAGGAGTTTCGAATGGGGCGGACTTCGCGTCCGCCTCTTTTTCACGCCCGGTGCGACGACGGCACAATCACTTTCAGCGCTGCTCGCTCCACCGTCACCTCGACCGGCGTAAGGCAGACATACTCGCCATCGGCGTAGACCTCTGACGGTTTTTCGGTTTCGATTCTTAAACGGTCCGTCTGGAAGTATTTGACCTCGGGGAGGTCCAGATGGCGGCCGGAATAGACGGAAGGGAAGAGCCGCAGCAGGCGCGCTTTTGCCATGGCCCCGACCACGCAGACCTCCAGTTTTCCGTTGTCGAGCCGGGCGTGTGGAGCAATTACGATGCCTCCGCCGTAGGTGGGAGTGTTGGCCAGTGCGACCACCATTGCAGGCCCGTCGTGTCGAGTGTCGAGTCCGCCGGATGAATCGCCGCGCGATACCTCGACCTTTACCGCCAGAGGTTGGAACCCGAGTAGCGCGGAAAAAAGACTGAACAGATAGCCACCCCGCCGACGCAAGGCGCGAGGAAGCTGGTTAGCACGCCGTGCGGCCTCGACATCAAGACCCACTCCAGCTACACAACAGAAATAGCGTCCGTGGGGTACGGGGGCGGCCTCCGTGTCACCGGGTGGAGCAACGGCTGAGATCACGCCCAGATCGATGCGGCGAACATTTTTGTCGTCGACATCCCCGCCCGCCCGCCGTACGGTGGCGAACTGACGCCACGCCGCCAGCGCATCGTCTACGCCACCAAGACTTAAGGCGCGTGCAAAGTCATTGCCGCTTCCGTGCGGGACGACCAGCACGGGGAGTTGCAGTTGGACGAGTTGCGGTAGATGGCGGTGCACGGTTCCATCGCCGCCGAAAATCAGGATCGCATCCGCCTCGCTTGCGTGCGTGGGCAACCCAAGCTGCCACTGCGCATCCGAGACTCGTACAAAGGGCTGCAGATGTCTGGTCGAGGAATGCAGACCGAGAATGGCGGCGACTCGCATTTCGTCGCCGAGATTAACAAACTTTAATCAAGGAAAATAGCTGAAGGCACTTATTGCCAACCCGCCGGAAAGCAAATTGCAGCGTAGTGATAGAAATCAGATCCGGGTCCCGAATTGGAACGTGCCCCCGGAAACGCATGACCTTAAGTCACTCGTATCGGCAGGATTTGGCGCTGGCAGCCGCGATCAGCTCGGAGCCGGCAACTAGTTTCATCACACCCACGATTGTGAATGGCAGAGTCTACGTGGGGACGACGAATAGCGTGGAAGTGTTTGGGTTGCTGCCCTAGCGTTCTGGTTCATCCGGCCCTAAATTTCAAGGCGGAAAAGGCGGCACATGAGCAAGGCGCCGCCTTTTTCCCAGCGTCTACCGCGCCGACTTACTGACCGTTTGCTCTCAGGATCATTTGAGTACCGCTGTCCAGATGAACGTTGCTGGTGTTCGAACTGATCACCGAACCGGCGTTGGTTGAACTGGCAGTTGCGGATGAAAGGGTCATTCCGGGAACCCCGACCACACCCCGGCTGGTTGAAGTCAGGCCGCCCGCCACACCGGCGCCTGCCGAGGTGGCTGTGTTCAGGGTGCCCCTTGTCGCGCTCCCGGCGGTGTTCGCGACGTGCCCGGTCGTGGAAGCGACTCCACCCAAAGCGCCGCGAGTTGCCCCGGACCCGGAAGCGGTTGCCATTCCGGACATGTTCTCGCTAGCCATGGTCGAACCGGCCATTGCTGAGTCGTCGATGGCTGCGGCCGCATTCGCCTGCGAGCTGCCGATTGCCTGCAGGGTGAGCGCCATCGGAACCTGGGTTCCATTTTTCAAGATCGCGTGTTCGAAGGCGATTGCCATATGGGATTCCTGCTGTCCCTTTTCACGCGCCTGAACGTCGGTGATGTGGCCCACGAGTTTCGATCCCTTGGGCAAAACCGTCTGGCCGTTGGACTTCACGTCTTGCGTGGTCTTGGCTACGATTTCATCGCCGGGTTTGTTCTTGCGTGCATCGACCGGTTTGGTCAATTCCGCCTGGACGGTGCTGCCGGCTTGCAATTGCCCTGCCGTCGCGGCTTGCGCTTGACCGTTCTTTCCGGAGATGGCGGTCTCCTGAGAGGCGTTAGCCGATGAATTCGAACTGGCCTGGACTCCGGACTTGTTGGCCGAAACCGACGTATCTTGCGAAGCCGACGCGCCGCTTTGCATATCGGCGGAACTCTGGGCCAGGCACATGGCCGAGAGCAAAGCTCCTGTCAGCAGTGAAGCAATGGTTCTGTTCATGTCAGGTTCCTCCGAACTGTGAACTAGGCCTACCGCCAGGTAGCGTGCGGAAAGCCTTATTGCATGCATTTAAGATGCAGGCTGCGTTCCACCCGGTGGCCGGTGGTGATGTGACCTAATCAGCCCTATATATCAGTGATTTAGGAGGAAAATGCGGCAACGAGTGACAGCGGTAATCATGTAAAATCGGCCCGGTTTAGGGCAAGAGTTGCGCGATCGACTTAAGGCGCAATGACGAGGGGTAACTAATTGCCGTGGTCGGGTCGAAGGTCGAAGTGAATCTTCTTGATTTTCTTTCCCACTCGCAACGTCATGTCATTTCGAGGGTTCCAGAAAATTATAGGGTCTGTCTTGATTTCGCCATCTACCCTAACTGCTTTTTGCTTGAGTTTTCGAACGGCATCGCTTATCGAATCCGCTAGGCTCGCCAAAGCGATTAGCTTGTCCAGTTTCATGCGGCAGTCGGGCAAGCTCGTGCCTTCTGAGACCACATCCCAAATAGCCTCCTTGTCGCTGGCTCCCCAAACAGCACCCAAGGGTATTTCTACTTCCTCAACATTCGTCGGCACCTCGTCCTTTTGAAATTGCTTTGCCCAGTCTTCTGCCGCCTTTGTCGCCGCCTCCGCCGAATGGAAGTCCGTCACGATGCGACGCGCCAGGTCTTTCTTTGCTTCCATGGGGTGCGACTCGCGCTTCATCGTTTCAATTTCCGCAAGCTGCACATCCGTCAGCAACTCGAAATATCTCCACATCATTGCGTCAGAGATCGACATCACTTTGCCGTACATCTCAAGCGGAGGCTCCTGGATGCCGATGGCATTGCCCAGCGACTTCGACATCTTCTGCACGCCGTCGAGGCCTTCGATGATGGGCGTAGTCAAAACCACCTGCGACTCCTGCCCGTAGGCACGCTGCATTTCGCGGCCGACCAGCAGATTGAACTTCTGGTCGGTGCCGCCGAGTTCCACGTCGGCCTGGAGTGCGACCGAGTCGTATCCCTGGACCAGCGGGTAGAGCAGTTCGTGCATGGCGATAGGCTTTTCTTCCTGAAAACGCTTGTGGAACTCTTCGCGCTCGAGCATCTGCGAGATCGTGAACTTGGCTGTGAGCCGGATCCAGTCCGCGGGCTTCATCTTGTCGAACCACTCGCTGTTAAAGCGGGTCTCGGTCTTCGCCTGGGAGAGAATCTTGAAGACCTGCGCCATGTACGTTTTGGCGTTGCGCATGATGTCTTCCGCGCTCAGCGGCGGGCGAGTCGCGGAACGGCCGGTGGGATCGCCAATCATGCCGGTGAAATCGCCGATCAAAAAGATGACGGTGTGGCCGAGGTCCTGAAAGTGTTTGAGCTTGCGCAGGAGTACGGTATGGCCGAGGTGGAGATCGGGGGCGGTAGGATCGAAGCCAGCTTTCACGCGCAGGGGCTTGCCGGAGGCGAGAGACTTCTCCAGCTTGGAGCGAAGCTCCGACTCCTTCACAATTTCGGCAGAGCCTTTTTTGATGTAGGCGAGTTGTTCATCAACGGGAGGGAAGGTGGGCATAGGGTAAAGATTATAGCGGTGGGAGGGCGATTGCAGATTTCGGATTCTAGATTTCAGATTTCAAACCCTTAACCGTTCGCAGAGAGGCAACGAAAATCGACACCAAGTTCATTGGCCTCGTTTAGCAGGGGGTGAACCTTGTCGGGCTGAAGGACTCCTGAATCTGCCAAGAGTTCAAGCCAGAAGAATGATTCATCCGATTCTTCTGGCACAATTCCAAGTTTGGAAATGAAGTCGGGCCTTGAACGCGACCGGCAAACCGCACGGTAGTTTGCTGCCACCGACGTGGCCGAACGAAGCAGCTGGCGCGTGATGATACGTCCTTCCTGGCTGGGTTGCACGATTCGGCATAGACGGATCACCATCAGAGCGAAACGCTTAGTGCGTTCCTTCAAGCCTTCCGAATTGATCGTCGGCCCCATGGAAAATCTGCAATCTACAATCTCGAATCCGAAATGTATGTGTCAAACGGCCTACTCCGCTGTGATCTTTGTCACAAGCCGTCTTCCGACGATTTCATGTCTCCCCTCCAGCACCAGGTTGATTGCCTCCGAATACGCAACGTGTTCTTGTGCCAGAATGCGCGCGGCCAGGGTGTGCTCGTCGTCTGTGTTCAGCACTGGAACCGCTTTCTGCACGATGATCGCTCCATGGTCGAGTTCTTCGTCCACAAAGTGCACGGTGCAGCCGGTGATTTTCACGCCGTAGGCGAAAGCTTGTTCTTGCGCTTCAAGGCCCGGGAATGCCGGCAGCAGAGAAGGATGGATGTTCAGAATGCGCCGTGGAAATTGCTGCACGAACCAGGGCGAGAGCAGACGCATGTATCCTGCCAGGCAGACCAGATCGACTTTGTGTTGTTGCAGCACAGCGCCGACTTCGCGATCATGCTCTTCTCGCGGCTTGCCCTTGGATGGAATGATCAGGGCTTCGAGTCCCATGCACTTTGCGATCTCCAGGCCACCGGCGTCTGGCCTGTTGGAGATGACGACGGCGACACGAGCGTTGGGGATCTTGCCCGCAGCCACATTCTGGGCGATGGCTTCGAAGTTCGAGCCGCGTCCGGAGAGCAAGATGCCGAGGTTTTTCATAAGAATCGACTAAAGATTATTCATCATACGGAAAATGTGGACTCACTGGACAGTAGCGCCGGCGTCCCGCCGGCTGTCGCGGGGACACTCTCCCGACGCAGCCGTTTTTAGGTCTGGCTGTCGTCAGCGGGAGCACGAGCGGGGCGCTCGCGCCTACACTACCGCGATTTGCCCACACTAAGCAGGTCGGATATAGTTTTTACACCCATGTACCAGGACTTCCACGCGGTAGATCGCTGGACCAAAACGAACGTGCACTGCATTTATCAGGCACTGATCGTTGCCATTGCTACGCGCCACGCTGACGCTGTCGACATCAAGTATCTGGTGGACGGGCGCATCGTATGGGTCGCGCTGCCCCATCCGGCATGGGTGGAGTACAAGAGACGCACCGGCAAGGTTATTACGGACCAGCTCGCGGTGGAGATCGCCGGGCACTATCTGAAGACCGCACTCGAATCCGGTGAGGGCGTGGGGCGCGAGATGTATTCATTGACGGTCGATGAGACGCTGAAGCATCTCGAAGCTCTGGTAAATCAGCCGGAGGTACAGCCCGTAGCCTAGGACGTTGGAGGACGCGCGTCCCGCGCGACGAGACGCTCGCGCCTACATTGCTACAGCCGGCAAATCAGCAACTCTCTTTCGTAAATCATCTCCGGCGGCAAGTGGGCGTGCAGAAGAATGAAGAGTTCTTCATGCCCGATCACTTCGGATTTCCAGGCTGCCCGGTCTACCGTCTGTAATTTCTCGAATTTCTCTTTGGGGAAATCCAGACCCTTCCAGTCGATGTCTTCGTAGTGCGGGGTCCAGCCGATGGGCGTTTCTTTGCCCTGAGAGCGGCCGTGGACGCGGTCCACAATCCATTTCAGCACACGCATGTTGTCGCGGAACCCGGGCCAGACAAATTTGCCGTCGGCATCTTTTCGGAACCAGTTCACATGGAAAATGCGCGGCGTGCGGCTGAGCGAGCGCTGCATTTTGATCCAGTGGCGGAAATAATCGCCCATGTGATATCCGCAGAAGGGCAGCATGGCCATGGGGTCGCGGCGCACTTTGCCGGTCTCTCCCGCCGCCGCCGCAGTGGTTTCCGATCCCATGGTGGCCCCGACGTAAACTCCGGCGCTCCAGTTGAAAGCCTGGTAGATCAGCGGGATGGTCGCGGCGCGGCGGCCGCCGAAAATGATGGCGCCGATGGGCACGCCCGTGGGATCTTCCCAGGCGGCGTCGATAGTCGGACACTGCGACGCCGGGGCGGTGAAGCGCGCGTTGGGATGGGCCGCCTTGGCTCCGGTCTTTTTCGCAATCTCCGGTGTCCAGTGGTTGCCCTGCCAATCCAGCAACTCGGCGGGGAGCTCGTCGGTCATGCCTTCCCACCACACGCCGCCTTCCGGAGTGAGGGCTACGTTGGTGAAGATGGTGTTGCGGGAGAGCGTGGCCATCGCGTTGGGATTGGTTTTTTGCGAGGTTCCAGGGGCCACGCCAAAGAACCCGTATTCAGGATTGATGGCGCGGAGACAGCCTTGGGCATCAGGTTTGATCCAGGCGATGTCGTCTCCGACGGTCCAAAGCTTCCAGTCCTTAAGGCCTTCGGGCGGTACCATCATGGCGAAATTTGTTTTGCCGCAGGAACTAGGAAACGCCGCGGCAACATAAGTCTTTTTGCCGTGGGGATCTTCCACGCCCATGATGAGCATATGCTCCGCCATCCAACCCTCGTCGCGCGCGATGTTGGACGCGATGCGAAGAGCAAAGCACTTCTTGCCCAGCAGCGCATTGCCGCCATAGCCCGAGCCGTAAGACCAGATCTCGCGGGTCTCGGGGAAGTGGACAATGTACTTGTCCGGATTACACGGCCACGGAACGTCTCTCTGGCCGGGAGCCAGCGGCGCGCCCACGCTGTGAATGCAGGGCACTACGCGCTGTTCATCTTTATCAATTTCCTTGAACACGTCGATCCCGATGCGCGCCATGATGCGCATGTTCACGACCACGTAAGGCGAGTCGGTTAGCTGCACTCCGATCTGCGACATGGGCCCGCCCACCGGACCCATGCTGAAGGGCAGCACGTACATGGTGCGTCCCCGCATGGCGCCGTTAAATTTCTCCTTCAACTTGCGGCGCATGGTGTAGGGATTTTCCCAATTGTTGGTGGGGCCGGCGTTGTCCTTCGACAAGGAACAGATAAAAGTCCGGTCTTCCACCCGCGCCACATCGCTTGGATCAGAACGGGCCAAGAAGCAGCCGGGCCACAAATCTTCATTCAGTTTGGTGAAGGACCCGCTGGCCACCATTTCGTGGCAGAGCTTGTCATACTCGGCTTGCGATCCATCCACCCAGTGAATGTCCTTTGGCTTGGTTAGTTCGGCAGTTTTTTCAACCCATTTGACGAGATGTATGTTGCGCGTGAGCGGGCCACGCGAACGTGCAGTTTTCAT